>Ga0256827_10002472_pt1 | contig 11887 bp, 12 predicted proteins | sample CV84metaG_FD_185977 | JGI IMG/M metagenome (GOLD analysis project Ga0256827, IMG submission 185977) | Hydrothermal vent microbial communities from East Pacific Rise, Pacific Ocean - CV84 | ecosystem: Environmental > Aquatic > Marine > Hydrothermal vents | place: Pacific Ocean: East Pacific Rise... | reverse complement strand
AACGAGACAAACGCGTAAATAAACTGTAGGGTGCGTTTCCTAACGCACCGTCTATTAGAAATTGGAATTATTGGTGCGTTGGGAAACGCACCCTACGAGGTATAAATTTGATTAAAATATTAATTATTCTCTTATCATTGTTAAATTTGCTTATTGCAAACCCTTTACAAGAAGCCATAGACAAAGCTCCATCAGGCTCTATCTTAAAGCTTCCAGCAGGTAGATATAAGGGTTCTGTGGTGATTAAAAAACCTCTAACCATTATTGGTAAAGAGGATGGAGTGATAATAGATGGAGAAGGAAATGGGACGGTTATAAAAGTGGAAAGCTCTTTTGTAACACTCAAAAACCTCAAAATCATTAACTCTGGTGAGATGACCCATACCCTTGATGCAGGGATTTTGGTTAGCAATGCTAAACAATGTGAGATAAGTGATTGTGTCATTGATGATTGTCTCTTTGGGATTGATATGCAGATGGTGAGTAATTCAATTATTCAAAATAATCTCATTAGTTCCAAACATTTTGATTTGGGACTTCGTGGTGATGGTTTGCGTCTTTGGTACAGTCACGATAATATTATCAAAAAAAATAGACTCATCAAATCGCGTGACATGGTGGTATGGTATTCACATGGAAACTTAATAGAGGAGAACTATGCTGAACATTGTCGCTATTCGTTGCATTTTATGTATGCAGGTAAAAATATTGTTAAAAATAACACCTATAAGTACAATTCGGTGGGGATATTTTTTATGTATTCCAAAGATACCATCGCTACAGGGAATCTGATTCAAAGTTCTTTGGGGGCGACAGGTATGGGGATAGGGATGAAAGATGTTACAAACTTTACCTTAAAAGATAACACTGTTATCTACTGTGCTCAGGGTATCTACATCGATAGATCTCCCTTTGAACCTGATACCCATAACTGGATAGAGAATAATAAAGTACTTTACAATGCAGAAGCCTTACATTTTCATTCATTAAGTGAAAATAATATTATTAAAAATAATATTATAAAAGGGAACATTGAAGATATTGTCAATGACAGTAGAGGAAGTAAAACCAATGAAAACGAGATAGTAGGAAATTACTGGGATAACTACGCAGGGTTTGACCGAGATGGGGATAATGTGGGAGATACTCCACATAAAGTTTACCAATACGCAGACCAACTTTGGGTTTACAATCCCGATGTGAAGTTTTTTTATGGTTCACCTGTGATTTCGTTACTCAATTTTTTAGCAAAATTAGCTCCATTTTCAGAGCCAGTATTTTTGTTAGAAGATGAAGAGCCAAAAGTAAGATTGGAAGGATAGGAAGTATGGCAAAAATAGAAACAGAAAGAAGAGAGTTTTTAAAATATTCAACACTTGGTATTTTAGGATTGGTACTTGCTGGTGGGGTAGGATTAAGTCCGTACCTTGTGGCTGAAGAGATACGACTTAGACCTCCTGGAGCCATAGCAGAAGAGGATTTTTTAGGTCTTTGTATTAAGTGTGGACAGTGTCTTCAGGTCTGTCCTTACCATGCGATAGAACTTGCCGATTGGGGTAAAGGTCATGGGATGGGGACACCGTATATAGATGCCAATATCCGTGGATGTTGGGCGTGTGAAGCTGTCCCTTGTGTCTTGGCTTGTCCTACAGGTGCATTAGACCACTCTTGTGAAAAAGCAGAAGATATTCAGATGGGAATTGCTGTTTTGGCTTCCCCTCGTACCTGTTTGGCTGTGAGAAGAGAGCCTATTCCTGCTGGGTATAACGACAAGATGAAATCATTTGTCAAAGATGCTAACAACCCAACAGAGTATGAAAAAGAGATGTTAGCGAAATTTGACAACCGTGAGGGGGATGCTTGTACGCTTTGTGCCGATATGTGTCCTATGCCAAATCCTCTTTCTGCCATTGCAATGGAGAGATCATCGGTGGGGATTATGAAACCTGTTATTTATGATGGTTGTACAGGGTGTGGGGTTTGTCAAGAGGTTTGTCCGACAAGTACTCCATCTATTATTATTAAACCACGTGTTACCTATGCACAGCAGTATGAAGGAGAGTTGTAATGTCAAAAAGAGTTAAAAGGTTCTTGGAATCGGAGGCTTTAGCCCCAAATATTTTTAAAGTGTTATTACTAGGCTCTTTTATTACGTTTGTAGGCTGTGGAGATGAGCCAAAAGAGACATCTACAAGCACTAAAACAGAAGCCCAAGCACCAAAAATTGAAATTGTTGCCAATGCAAATTCCAAAGAGATAAAAGTAGCAATTAAAGAGAACAATGGTTCAGATGTGAATACCTTTTATAAAGGGATGACCAACACTGATGGTTTAAAACATGGTTATGATCCCAACAGTCAACCTGCCAATGAAGATGCTTCGGTTCGGATAAAACCTCGAACAAAAGTTGATGCCAATATGCACATTCGTAGCCCTTATGAAGAGGTAAAACTTTCGTTATTGGTAGGAAAATTGAGTAAAAAGTTTATAATAAAGTGTTCAGCTTGTCACAGTGATTATGCCAATGGTGTGGTAGGTCCTTCACTTTTGGGTAAGAGTTCAGATGATATTTTTAATGCCATTGCCGATTTTAAAAGTGGAAAAAAGAGCAATCCTCTAATGGATGGACTCATAGACCATATGGAAGATACTGAAATTCGAGGATTAGCAGATGAAATTTATACATTTAATCAAAAAATTAAAGAGATGAGGAGTAAATAGATGAAAAATATAGTGGTTGGAATTTTAACCTTGGTGGTGATAGCTTTGATGGCTTTTACCGCATCTAATGGACGAGCTTATCATGGTGGTGAAGCAGGGCATGTTATTCCAAATATGGGCAATAAAATGAATGTAGAAGCAATCAAAGTAGATGAAAAAAGTGACCGAGAAAAAGAGAATGATAAAATAAATGCCCTAAGAGAAAAAGCAGGAAATGCAGGAGCGTTTGATGTGAGTCAATCTTTCAAAAGTAAATGTTCATCTTGTCATGGTGTTAATGGTTCAGGGATGCAAAATGGTAAAAAGCTTATGGGACCAAAACTGTTTGGTCAAAGTGCTGATGCCATCTATCAACAGTTGGTTGATTTCAAAGCTGGACGAAAAGAGAACATGATTATGAAGGGACTTCTCATTAAGTTAAGTGAAGAAGATTTACGAATACTAGCCGATGAGATTGGCGAGTTCCCTGCCAGAGCAGAAGAAGCAAAAAACAAATAGACGGTAGGGGCGACCTCTGTGTCTGCCCTTTACCTGTAGGGACAATCCCTCCGTGGTTGTCCAATATTCGTAGGGTGCATTTCCCAACGCACCAATGATGGAGGAGGAAGAAAACAATGGATAAATACAACAACCGAGAGACGATAAAAAACACCACTTTCTGGTCAACCTTTTGGGACACGACCAGAGAGGGGAAAAAGAAGTTCAGCTACCGAATGAAACGATGGATTTTGGTTATCTCTATCCATACGCTTTTCTTCTTATCATTTTTTATTGACCTTCAGATGTTAGAGGGAACACTCAATGGTTCACGCTTTTTAGGGTTTCATATGATTGACCCTTTTGCTACATTAGAGGTATGGTTGGCGACCTATCATATCCCTATTAACATTATTATTGGGGTGAGTACCATCATCTTGGTTTACATTCTTGTGGGGGGGCGAAGCTACTGTTCATGGGTTTGCCCTTATGGGATTTTGAGTGAGTATGGTGAAAAACTGCATAACACCTTGGTCAAAAAGAAAATCATCAAAAACAGAAAGTTTGACCATCGAGTTAAATACGTTTTTTGGATAGGTTTTTTAGTGATGGCATTTGTCAGTGGCTATCTTGTCTTTGAGACCATTTCGGTGGTAGGAATCCTAAGCCGTATGATGGCATATGGTTGGACAGTCTCCCTTCTGTGGGTGGCAATGGTGTTTGCCATAGAGGTGTTTTTCTCTCGTCGTGCATGGTGTTCTTATGTCTGTCCTATCGGTACAACGTATGGAATGATAGGAAAAGTATCAGCCTTGCGTATAGAGTGGAACGATAACTGTGATAGCTGTATGGTTTGTCATGATGTCTGTTTTGAACCACAGGTGCTAGAGATTACCAAAGCAAAATATAAAAAACAGATAGATGAAAAAGAGATAAAAACCCAATACATCACAGGGGCAGACTGTACCCTCTGTGGACGTTGTGTTGATGTTTGTCATGAAGATGCTTTGAAATTTGATTTTAGATTGAAGAGTTTGGTGTAGAAGATAGATAGGTTTTAAGTGTTATTGTAGCTTAAAAAAAGCTACAATAATATTTTATCTACTCTAAAACAATAACTGGTTCATGACCTGTTACCAATATTTTTAGACTTTTAACTTTGTTTGAGACTTGATACGCAAGATAGTATTGAGCTAAAGCAGAGGAACAAGTGTTGCCCACAATATCTAAATGGATAGATACCTCACCATCAGAATTTGCTTCTACTGTAGAAGTATAGCGATAGATACACCCCTCTTCAAAAGTATGGGTTACAAGATAGCCTTTATCAAAATCAATATGACTCTCTTCTAATGTTTTTGCCCATCCATCTACTTTTTTATCTCCTATCTCTTTGAGTTGTATCACAAGGTTATCCAGTTGATTTTGTGTTTTTATAACCTTTGTCTCTTTATCAGGAAGTACCTCTGTATTATAAAATTCATCAGAAATAAGCTTTTTTAACATTGGGTTACTCTGTGGGGTTGTTGGTTCTTGACCATAAGGGTATTTCCCCTGACGATTAAAGCTTTTAATCCCTTGGGATTTACTGCTAAGGTCAATATCAAAATGGATGTCAGTAGAGCGACCATCATCATAGTTTAAAGTATAGTTTTTAACCTCTATATCATTGAGTGTGATAGTAACATCAAAAAGACATTCACAACTCATTCCCCCATTGTTAGGTAAATTTTGTCTCTCTGTAATAGTGATGGTATTTTCTTCCACTTTTGAAGTTGCTCCAATCCCTCGCTTATCACAGTTAAATGCCACATTATGATGAGTCAAAGAGAGTGTATTGTTTTCATATTGATAGGAGATATAGGTATGGTTATTGTCAAGTGCATCTCCTTCCTTGTTGGTACGGTGAGTTTTGGTAGCTTGACAATCGCTAACGGTGACACCTTTTGTATTTAAACTGGGAGATGGACTAGAGGAGCTATTACATCCTATAAATAGTATAGATAGGGTTAAGATTATGAGGTTTTTTCTATTTAGCATGGTATATCCTTTTCATAGACTTCTTGCGAAACTTTATAAATGAGTATGTTGTCTATTTCACACTAAACAATATCTTCAAAATATAGAGTTTTGCAAGAAGTCTAATATTTTTTGTTGTAATTTAATTGTATTATAAAAAAATGTAGGAAAGATGTAGTTTTTCAAGAATGCTAATATATCATTGATACAAATCATAAAAGAAAATAACTAACTTTAGTATAATCCATTCATATTTAGATTATCAAGGAAACTCATGATAGAGATTAAAAATCTAACCAAAAAGTTTGGCTCGACCATCTCTTTAGATGATGTGAGTATTGCGTTTAACAAAAATGACTCCATCGCCCTTATGGGAGCGAATGGGGCAGGGAAGACGACGCTTATTCGTTCTATTTTGGGCTATTATCATCCCAGTAGTGGTTCGGTGTTGGTCAATGGTTTAGACCCCATTAAAGAGCGTCAAAATGTTTTGAAAAACATCTCTTTTGTCCCTCAGCTACCACCCCCTATAAAACTTAGTATCTCTGAGCTGATTCAGTATATCGAAGTGAGTGCTGATGTAAAAAGGGAAACCATTTTAGACCATGCCAATGAGATGAAACTGGACATTAAAGCCAATCTTCATAAATCATTTTTCAAACTCTCGGGTGGGATGAAGCAGAAACTGCTGATTGCTATCGCTTTGGCACAGGAGAGTGAGATTATTATTTTTGATGAGCCTACAGCCAATCTTGACCCAAAAGCTCGTGATGATTTTTATAGACTTTTGGAGGGGAAACAGAAAGATAAAGTTCTTCTTTTTGTAACGCACCGACTGGAAGAGGTGAAAGATTTGGTCAACCGTGAGGTTTATATGGATTTAGGAAAGGTGGTTTCAGATGAAGCGATTTAATTTGAGAAATTTAAAGCTAATAGCGTTTTTAGACCTTAAAGAGTCTATCAGAGCCAAATGGTTTTTGGTGTATTCTTTGGTCTTTGGTGGTTTGATAGCTCTCTTTTTTATAGCAGGAGTAACCGAGTCTCAGGTGATGGGTTTTTCAGGGCTGAGTCGTTTGCTTTTGATGTACATACAGATTACCATTATTATCTTGCCTATCTTTATTTTAATTACCACGGTACGGTCGATTTCAGGTGACAGAGACAGCCATGTTTTGGAGTATATGCTTTCTTTTCCTATCTCGTTAAAAGAGTATTATTGGGGTAAGGTGATAGGGCGATTTATAACGGTTTATCTGCCTGTGATTATTGCGATGGTTATTGCCATTATTTACGGAGCATTTAAAGGGGCTGATATCCCTTGGGCTATCTTTTTCCTTTATACAGGGCTTCTTTTTGCTTTGAGTTCTGCTTTTTTGGGGATTGCTTTTTTTATCTCTTCGTTTGTTAAGTCCTCTGAAGTTGCTTTAGGGATAGCCTTTTTTATCTGGATATTTCTTTTGGCATTTATAGATATTGCCCTTATCTCACTGATGATGCAACAACGTTTTAATGAAGAGTTAATTATAGGGATTGCCCTTATGAACCCCATGGAAATCTTTAGGGTCGCAGCCATCTCACTCTTTGACCCAGAATTAACGGTGATGGGTCCTGTGGCATTTTATATTTTAGATACCATCTCACAAACCATGTTTGTATTTATTTCGATTGTTTACCCTATTTTAGTGGGTTTACTTTTTGCATTTTTAGGGTTTCGGATTTTTATGAAGAAGGATTTAGTGTAACTACACTTTAGATAAAAAAGAAAACTAGGAATAGTTTAAAGGAAAATATGATTCTTAGAATGTATGCTCACACAACTAAGAATCATAGAAATCATACTACAAATAATTTAATATAAAAATAAAGAATAGCTACTATTTAGGAAGCAGAAACCTCTACTTCCCTTTCAAGTCTACCAAACCATTCATCACACCATCTAAACCACCATAAACATTAAGTGTTCCGATGGTTTGAGTAATCTTCTCTAACGCTTCAAGCTCTTTAAGTCGTGCCAAGGCTGGGTTGTCGTTCATCAGTTTTGCTGTGTTGAGCAATGAACGGGTCGCTGCTGTCTCTTCTCGTCTTTGAATGTTGTTGGCTTCAGCTCGTTTTGAGGCTTCAATCACTTGGTTAAAAATCTCTCTCATCTCCCCTGGCAAGATGATGTCTTTGATGTAGACACCTTCAACCTCAATACCAATTTTTTTACAGACAGCATAAAATCTCTTTAACACTTCATCTGAAAGGGTGTGTTGTTTTGACAAGATTTCATCTATCTTCATCGCTCCCAAATGTTCACGAACAGCAAATTGTAACTGTTTATAGAGATAGGTTTCAAAATTATCGACCGTCTCCAAACAACATTTTCCATCGACAATTTTGTAGTGCATGGTCAAGTTACAACGTAAGGTCACTTTGTCGGCAGAGAGTAACTCTTGACCGTTGATTTCAAGCTCTTTTACCCTTGTATCAACTTCATAAACCTCCACATCATAAAAATCTGTGTAGTAGAAATGTTTCCCTGAATTTAAAATGGCTTTGAACTCTTCATTGACATAGAGATAACCTTGAACACTTTGCTCTAATAATATCTCGTCAACATTTGTTAGCTCTTTTTCGAGTCGCTCTAAATCTAAACGATGTTGGGTTTCAACCAAATAGTTGGCTTTGACATCAACTTTCTCTACTTTAATATCATACTCTTTCCAATAAAATTTCAATGCACCAACCTCTAACAAATCGGTAAATTTACCATCTATCCAAACATAAGCTCTCTCATGTTCAGCCAATTTGACAACGGTACAAACCGATTCAAGTAGCTCAGGATAACGTTTGTAAAGAGTCTCTTTGTCAGCCATAACCAACTCTTTATGTTCGGTGTTGTACTCTGTAACATTAATCTCATAAAAATCCGTATAGAAATAATGTTTCCCTTGGTCTAACACATCTTCTAATGACTCATCCACATAGAGCAGGGCTTTTTTATGTCGGGTTAAGTTTGAACGTAAAACACCTGAAACACGTGAAAGAGCGTCAATACACTCTACATGTCGTTCAGAGACTTTGTAGTCTGATTTTATGTCTACTTTTTCCACTTTAACTTCATACTCTTTCCAGTACAAACGTAATGCACCAGCTTCTAAAATCTCGGTGAACTTGCCATCTAACCAAACATAAGCTCTTTCATATTCTTCTAACTTAACAACATTGAACTGCTCCTCTATTAGTGTAGGATTGTTTTTGTAAAGCAGTTCTGCTTTGGATTTATTGTTAATACCATGAGCTTTCTCTTCTACCCTTTCAACTCTATAGTTTTGAAAAATATGAAAAAGCTTGTGGACACCTGTATTTAATATTTTTTCAAATTTTTCATCTTTATAAATTAATGCTTTTTCGTTCTCTTTGATTGCTATTTTAAACATATTTTTTTCCTTTTATTTAATAACTTTTTCGGGTGTAAACACGCCGATTCCAAATATGCAGTTTGCATATAGGGAGACGACGGCTTTAGCCTCGTAGTTCTACGGAGCAGGGTGGGTTTAGAGAGTCCAATAGGGTTGACTAAGAGCCATTGACGCTTAACGCTTCTACCTTTTTCACCAAACACAAGACCTTTGCTCTAGTAGAGAGAGTATTTGCTAAATTATCTTATTTTTACAATAAGAGATTACTCCTTCGTAAAGTTTTATTATTAGAGATAAAATCTCTTTGTGAATCCCATTTACTTTCGGGCTTACAACAGTTTTTACCACTGCCGAAAATTAATGGTTTTCAATAATTTTGTATCAAGATTAAAGCTCTTGATGGGCTTGTAAAATCGTATCTTTTTAAGAGATATGCCTTTGACCACTTGGCTATATAGAGTTGGAGTCTATAGTAGGATTCGAACCTACGGTGATTGTGTTATGCTCTACCACTGAGCTACATACTTAAAAAATATGAAAGGAATTGAACCTTTGACACTAACAGTAAATTTGTTTGCAATTATGTTCTACCAGTTGAACTAAGTATTTACATACTAGAGGAGTCGAACCTCTATCGTAATCGGTACACCAAACAGGGTTGTTTTTTTGTACATTTCTAATACACCTTTCATAGAATGAACGTGCAAGTAAGCAGTTTAAACTGCCTTGGTACAGTTGAATTATAACTTTTATTTTGGACGTATAATGTCCGATAATTATTTTAATGAATTTTTTAAGATAAAATAGTTCAAAAGATTTGGAGATAGGGAATAGTTTTTGATTTAACTTTTCCCAATATTTAGATCGTAGATGTGGAATTGACGGTTTTAGCCTCGTCTTGTTTTAAAGTAAAAAATGATTTATTCAATAAACTCCACCACCTCATCAAAATCTAATCTCAGCTGAGTAGATTGTTCATTTACTCTATAGCCAAAAGGGAGCAACATAGCTACTTGCCATTTGCTGGTGTCAAGCTCTAAAATCTCTTCAACTTTCCCTTTTTCAAACCCCTCTATGGGACAAGAGTCGATGCCGATAAACGCTCCTGCTGTCATCATATTCGCACCTGCGATATAGGTCTGTCTTGCTGTCCATTCGTAGGTACTTTTGTCTGTAGCCAAGATATCTTGTAGGTGTCCACCATACATATCAACATAACCATTTAGGCTCTCTTCATCCATCCCTCTTCTTCCTAGTTGGGCTTTTGGTTTTCCACTCTCTACTCTTGCACCCTCTATCTCAGCTAAGAGAATTACCAAGTGAGAACATGAGGTGATTTGAACTTGATTCCAACAGACAGGTCGAAGTTTTTCTTTTAACGCTTGGTTGCTAATGACCAAAAATTTCCATCCCTCTAGCCCAAAAGAGGAGGGGGAAGTTCTTCCTGCCTCTAATATATACTCTATCTCCTCTTTACTTATCTGTTTATGCTCATCAAACATCTTACAAGCATGACGAAATGCCATCGCTTTTGTGAAATCATTTTTCATGGAAAATCCTTTTTTCAAAGCTTAACCAATATATGTTATGATGTCAAGAACTACCTAACAAAGGATACAAAAATGTACAACACTCCATACTGCAAAGTAGAATACCTAAAAGATAAAAACGCCATCTTTTGTGAATGGAAACAGTTTTGTAAAGGCGATGACTACCAAAACCCTTTAAGATATGGTGCAGAGCTTATAGCAAAACATCAACCCAAAATTTGGATAACTGATACTACCAATGGCTTTGAGAGTGATGATGCAGATACCAAGTGGTTACTTGAAGAGTTTGTGCCTAAGATGATAGAGAGTTCTATTGAAAAGATTAGCTTTGTCATTAAAAATGATAGTCCTTTAATGGATGAAATTTTAGGACAAAAAGAGGCTCTTGGGGAGTTTTTTGAGGTGGAGTTGGTGGAGAGTTTAGCCCAAAGTTATGGTCGTGATGTTTTAAGTCAAACATTTAGCGTAAAAAAAGAAGATTGTATTTCCGATATAGCTGAGTTTCTCCCTACAATGCTTGGAACATATACATTGGTAAAATGGATGGAGATAGTGAGTGCTAAAAATATCTATGCCAAGATAGACCAAACAAAATATATAACCGTTGGTCAAACGGTCAATATAGAACATTTGCAAATGGTTAAACTGGATGAGGTCATTGAAGTTGTCTCTACCATAACTACCCAAGAGAAGCGAGATATATTTTTTGAGATAGAGGCATTTAATGGTCAAGGTATTTTGGTGGCGAAGGCTACACATAAGAGGGTATTGATGCCTTTGAAGATTGTGGAGAAGGTATTGAGCTGAATCTATTTTATGGAATTTTGATTTGTAGAAATAGAAATTTATATCAATTTGTCGGTAAACCGACCCTACGCGAAAAGTCTGTAATTTGTGTGAGTAGAAAATAAGATTAAAAAGGAGAAAAAAATGTTAGTAAGAGTATGGACAGTCGATATAAAAAAAGAGAAAATAAAAGAGTTAGAAGAGTTTGCAAATACTATCTCTTTGCCTATGTTTAGAAAACAAGAGGGGTGTTTAGGTGTACTTTTCACTAAGAATAGTCAGGAAGCTTCAACCATAACTTTTTGGGAGAATCAAGAATCTATTGACAAATTAGCAACATCTATATCTTACCAAAATGTGGTAAAACAGATTGAAGAGAGTGGGATATTGGCAGGGAATCATAAGAGTGAAACTTATGAAGAGTATGGTGGATTTATTGGATTTGCAGTATAGGGAAATGTTAAAAACCTCCCTAACCCTTTTCTTCATAGTCTCGGTTATCTTCTCCACCATCTACACTCCACAAGCCATCCTCCCTACACTACAAGAGCAGTTTCATCTAAGCATGGCTCAGACTAACCTGCTACTCTCAGGGATGCTTTTTGTCCTTATGATTGCAACTCCTTTTTACGCTTCATTTATTCGCCGTTTTGAGAAGAAAAAAATCATGATGGTGGCACTCTTTTTTCTCTCTCTTGCTCTGTTGTTGTCTACTTTTGCTAGAAGCTATGAGATGTTGCTTTTTAGTCGTCTAATTCAAGGTGTTTTTCTTCCTGCTATTACAGCGACCATGCTCTCATATGTCCAAGAGATATACCCCAAAGAGCATCGAGGTTTAGGGATGGGTATCTACATGGCTTCAACTGCTTTTGGGGCTGTAATGGGTCGTCTCTTGGCAGGGTGGATAACCTATCTCTACTCATGGAGAGA
>Ga0256827_10002471_pt1 | contig 11900 bp, 3 predicted proteins | sample CV84metaG_FD_185977 | JGI IMG/M metagenome (GOLD analysis project Ga0256827, IMG submission 185977) | Hydrothermal vent microbial communities from East Pacific Rise, Pacific Ocean - CV84 | ecosystem: Environmental > Aquatic > Marine > Hydrothermal vents | place: Pacific Ocean: East Pacific Rise... | reverse complement strand
AAGCAGTTATTACGTATACAACAAGTGTTGTCAATAACCATACTTTAGACTTTGGGTTTTCTGTGCCTCCTTCAGCTGAAGGTATTTGTTGGGCAATAGATGATGATACTAAGACACTATATAGATTTAAAGGTTTGGATGTAAATAATCCTCCAGCAGTAGAAAAGATAAATATTAGTCGTGTAAATGATGGAGAGGGATTAGCGTATAGAGCATCAACAAATGAGTTGTATATGTGGGATAAGACAACAACTTATATTATAGATGCAGATAATGGAAATGATATAAGAGATTTCTCTGCAAGTTATGGAGGAGAAGTAGAGGGTGCAACTTTTTATATTGACCCAGATACACAAGCAGAAGAGTTATGGATAACAAGAGAAGATAAAGGTACAGGTTCAGCTCCTCATGATAGATATTTAGAACAAATTAATCCTGAAGATGGAACGGTCATTTCATCTGTTAAAATTACAGGTGGCTTTATGGATGGTTCTACAAAATATGGAAAAGATACAGGAGGGCTAGCCATTGACCCTGATACTAAACAGTTTTGGATTACAGATGATAGTGGTTCAAGAGGTTTTTATAAACTTAATAATAGTACAGGTGAAATAGGTGATGGTCATCTATTAGATCCTGATGATACGGCATTAGATTCAGAAGGTTTTTCTTTTTCAGATAATGGGAATTTTTATACAGAATCAGATCAAGATAGTACGGAAGAAAAATTTATTTGGCAATTAAATAAGGCAGATGGTACCTATCAAAAAGCATCTCAATCATTTGGACCAGGAGGTAAAGATAATCCAGATATTGAGGCAATTGCCTGTAATGCAGGGGCAAGTAAAGTTTTAATTGAACCAAAAGTAGATATTGAGAAAGCGACTAATTCAGAAGATGCAGATACTGCAGCAGATGCTGTACAGTTAACAGTTGGAGATAATGTAACGTGGTCATTTGTTGTAACGAATAATGGTAAAACAGATTTAGATAATATTGCTGTTTCTGATGATAAAGAGGGTGATGTTACCTGTCCAAAAACAACACTTGCTGTTAAGGAGAGTATGACGTGTGATAGTATTTCAGCTGTAGCTGCTGAAGGAAACTATACAAATATTGCAACGGTAACAGCTAAAGAGGTTTGTGATACTGCACCATGTAAAGATGTAAACGATACTGATCCAAGTTACTATGAAGCAACGGAGAATATAGAACCAAGTATTGATATTGAAAAAGCAACCAATACAGAAGATGCAGATACCGTTGCAGATGCAGTTGAGTTAAAAGAAGATGATAATGTAACATGGTCATATGTCGTAACTAATACAGGAAATGTAGATTTAGATAATATTGCTGTTGTAGATGATCAAGAGGGTAATGTAACTTGTCCAAGTACAACATTATCAGCTGGTGCAAATATGACTTGTACAGCAAAAACAGCATTAGCAATTGCTGGTGACTATGTAAATAATGCAAAGGTAACGGCTAAAGAGGTTTGTGATACTGCACCATGTACCGATGTAAATGATACAGATTCAAGTCATTATAAAGCAACTTCTTATACTCCTAGTATTGATATTGAAAAAGCAACTAATGGAAGTGATGCAGATACAGTTGCAGATGCAGTTGTATTAAAAGAAGATGATAATGTAACATGGTCATATGTGGTAACCAATACAGGTGATATTGAACTTAAAGATATTTCAGTAGTTGATGATGAAGAGGGTACTGTTACTTGTCCAAGTACAACATTAGCAGTGGGTGAAGATATGACCTGTACAGCTAAAACAGCTTTGGCAGTAGTTGGTGATTATGTAAATAATGCAACTGTAACAGGAAAAGAGAGTTGTATAACAGCTCCTTGTGAAGATGTAAATGATACAGATCCTAGTCACTATAAAGCGACCTCTTATACCCCAAGTATTGATGTAGAAAAGGCAACTAATACAGAAGATGCAGATACGGTTGCTGATGCAGTAGAGTTACTTGAAGATGAAAATGTAACATGGTCTTATGTTGTAACCAATACAGGTGATATTGAACTTAAAGATATTTCAGTAGTAGATGATAAAGAGGGTGCTGTTACTTGTCCAAGTACAACATTGGCTGTTGGTGCAAATATGACTTGTACTTCTAAAACAGGAGTAGCTATAGCAGGTAATTATGTAAATAATGCAACAGTTACAGGAAAAGAGGATTGTATAACAGCACCCTGTGAAGATGTAAATGATACAGATCCTAGTCATTATGTTGCTATTGAAAGAGCAACCATTGGAGATAAAGTATGGAATGATACAAACGCAAATGGAATTCAAGATGGAACAGAAGTTGGCGTAAAAGATATTACCGTAACACTATATGATTCAAGTTGTAGTGTGATAGCAACAGATGAAAATGGAGTAAATATTCCAACAGAAACAACAGATAACAGTGGTAACTATTTGTTTACGGATTTACCTCCATCAGATTATTGTCTAGGGTTTACAACCTTACCAGCAGGATATGCAATTAGTCCACAAAACAGAGGTGGAGATGATGCTAAAAACTCAGATGTAAATGTAACATCTGGCAAAACAGTAGTAACTACACTCATTGCAGGTGAAGATGATAGAACATGGGATATGGGAATCTATGAAGAGGCAAGTATTGGTAACTTTGTATGGAATGATATTAATGCTAACGGTGAACAAGAGGGTACAGAGGCAGGAGTAGAAGATGTTACAGTAACACTTTATAAATCTGATTGTTCAACAGTGGCAACAACCAATAATGGTTCAAATATTGCAGCATTAAAGACAGATGCAAATGGATTGTATAAGTTTAAGCATTTAATGCCAGCAGAGTACTGTTTAGGCTTTACAACACTTCCAAATGGATTTGGATTTACCTTTAAAGATACTGTAAACGATGCTAAAGACTCAGATGTAGATACGGCAACAGGTAAAACTATTTCTACAACACTTGATGCTGGTGAAGATGATATAACTTGGGATGCAGGAATTTATGAATCAGCAAGTATTGGTGATAGAGTATGGAATGATACCAATGCTAATGGAGTACAAGATACAGGTGAGAATGGTGTTGAAAATGTAACTGTAGTTCTTTATCAAACAGATTGTACAACAGTTGCCGTAGATGGATTAGGCGTAGCAATTCCAAATAAAGTGACAGTAACAGATGGTAGTTATAGTTTTACTGGACTTGTTCCTGATGACTACTGTGTAGGATTTGATTTAACTACACTGCCAGCAAAATATAAAGTTACACCTTTAAAAGTTAGTTCTACAACTGCTGACAAAGATTCAAATGTTAATGAGACAACAGGAAAGACAGAATCGACTAATTTAGTTGGTGGAGAAAATGATACTTCTTGGGATATGGGAATCTATCCATTAGCAGAGATTGGAGATAGAGTATGGGATGATGAAAATGCGAATGGCGTACAAGATGCGACAGAGAGTGGTGTAGCAGGTGTTATAGCTACACTATATGGTTCAGACTGTACAACAATAGCAAAAGGGGTAGATGGTGTAACTGATGTACCAACTGTTAGTACATCAGCACATGGAGAGTATAAATTTACAGAACTTCCAGTTGGAGATTATTGTGTGGGCTTCTCTAATATTCCAAATGGTTATAAAGTAACTCCTCAGGATAAAGGTGGAGATGATGCAAAAGATTCAGATGTAAAAGTAGATACGAATAGAACCGTAGTCACAACACTTGATACAAATGAGAGTGATATGAGTTGGGATATGGGAATCTTTAAACCAGCAACCATAGGTGATAAAGTATGGAATGATGTAAATGCAAATGGGGTACAAGATGCAGGTGAAGTAGGTGTCCAAGATGTGACAGTAACGCTCTATGACTCAAGTTGTAATGTCGTAGCAACCGATGAAAATGGTGCTAATATTCCAACACAAACAACTAATGCGAGTGGTAACTACCTATTTACAGACCTACCACCAGCAGATTACTGTTTAGGATTTACCAATATTCCAACAGGATATGCAATCACACCACAAGATAAAGGTGGAGATGATGCAACTGATTCAGATGTAAATGTAACATCAGCAAAAACCGTAGTAACAACCCTTGATCCAGCTGAAGATGATAGAACATGGGATATGGGAATCTATGAAGAGGCAAGTATTGGTAACTTTGTATGGAATGATATTAACGGAAATGGAGAACAAGAGGGTACAGAAGTAGGAGTAGAAGATGTTACAGTGACACTCTATAAAGCTGACTGTACAACAGTAGCAACTACCAATACGGGTTCAAATATTGTAGCATTAAAGACAGATGTAAATGGATTGTATAAGTTTGAGAATTTAATGCCAGCAGAGTACTGTTTAGGCTTTACAACACTTCCAAATGGATTTGGATTTACCTTTAAAGATACAGCTTCAGATCTTAAAGATTCAGATGTAGATGCTACAACAGGTAAAACTATCTCAACAGTATTAGATGCTGGTGAAGATGATATGACATGGGATGCAGGAATCTTCGAATCTGCAAGCATTGGAGACAAAGTATGGTATGACAATGATGCAAATGGTATTCAAGATGTTAATGAAAAAGGTGTTGACAATGTAACGGTAACACTTTATCAATCAGACTGTACAACAGTTGCTGTTAATGGATTAAGCGTAGCCATTCCAAATACAAAGACTGCTACAGATGGTAGTTATAGTTTTAGTAAGTTGGTTCCATCAGATTACTGTGTAGGATTTAACTTAGCAACATTACCAGCTGGATATAAAGCGACATTCAAAGATCAAGGTGCAGATGATGCTAAAGATTCAGATGTAAATGACAGAACAGGAAAAACAACATCAACGAATTTAGTTGGTGGAGAGAATGATACTACATGGGATATGGGAATCTATCCTCTTGCAGAGATTGGAGATAAAGTTTGGAATGATGTAAATGCCAATGGTGTACAAGATTCAGGTGAGAGTGGAGTTGCAAATGTAACCGTTACTTTATATGGTGCTGATTGTACGGCAAGAGCAAAAGGAATAGATGGTGTAACAGATGTACCAACTATCAACACATCAGCTTCAGGTGAGTATAAATTTATAGATCTATCAATTGGTAGTTATTGTGTCGGATTTACAAATCTTCCAAATGGATTTGAAATTACTTCACAAGATAGAGTTGGAGATGATACTATAGACTCAGATGCTAGATTAAATACAGCAAAAACAATAGTAACTACACTTGATGTTAATGAGAGTGATATGAGCTGGGATATGGGAATTTACCAACCAGCGACTATTGGAGATAAAGTATGGAATGACAGTAATGCAAATGGAATTCAAGATGCAACAGAAGTAGGTGTAAAAGATGTTACCGTAACACTGTATGACTCAAGTTGTACAGTTGTAGCTACAGATATTAAAGGTGCAAAAGTTCCATCTCAAAAAACAGATACTGATGGTAATTACCTCTTTACAACTTTACCTCCAGCAGATTATTGTTTAGAGTTTACAACATTACCAGAAGGATATGCAATTAGTCCACAAGGTAAAGGTGGAGATAGTGCAAATGATTCAGATGTAAATGTAAAAACTGCTAAAACAGTTGTTACAACATTAAGCCCAGGTGAAGATGATAGAACATGGGATATGGGAATCTATGAAGAGGCAAGTATTGGTAACTATGTTTGGAATGATATTAACGGAAATGGTAAACAAGAAAGTTCAGAAGTAGGTGTTGCTAATGTAACAGTTACCCTCTATAAAGCTGACTGTTCAACAGTTGCGACTAATAATATTGGAGAAAATATTGCAACTTTAAAAACAGATGCAAATGGACTCTATAAGTTTGAACATTTAATGCCTTCAGAGTACTGTTTAGGATTTACAACACTTCCAAATGGGTTTGGATTTACAGGACAAGATACTGTATCAGATGTAAGTGATTCAGATGTAGGTAAAACAACAGGTAAAACCATCTCAACAGTATTAGATGCTGGTGAAGATGATATGACATGGGATGCAGGAATCTTTGAGTCAGCAAGTATTGGTGATAAAGTATGGTATGACAACAATGCAAATGGTGTACAAGAAGCAGATGAGAAGGGTGTTGCTAACGTTAGTGTAACACTTTATCAATCAGACTGTACAACCGTTGCAGTAGATGGGTTAGGAACAACCATTCCAGATGCAAAAACTACTTCAAGTGGTAATTATATGTTTAGTGGATTGGTTCCTGGTGATTACTGTGTAGGATTCAATTTAGAAACATTACCAAATGGATATAGAGTAACAACATTAAAATCTGCTACTACAACAGCAGATAGAGATTCAAATGCGAATAAATATGGTAAAACAGAGTCAACAAACTTACTTGGTGGAGAATATGATAAAAGCTGGGATATGGGAATCTATAAACCAGCAACTATTGGTAACTTCGTTTGGTTAGATAAAGATGCAGATGGAGTACAAGATGAAAATGAAGGTGGAGTAGCCAATGTAACAGTAAGACTCTACTCTGGAGATTGTACAACAGTAGTTCATACAGACAGTAGTGGAGTAGCTATTAGTCCAGTGGTAACAGGAGATAATGGTCTATACGAATTTAATAACTTAGTACCAGCAGAGTACTGTGTTGGGTTTGAAGATATTCCAACAAATTATGTAGTTTCACTAATGAACCAAGGTAATGATTTACTTGATTCAGATGTAAATCCAACAACTAAAAAGACAGTTTCAACACTACTAGAGTCAGGAGAACGTGACGAAAGTTGGGACATGGGACTTTATATTCCAGCAACCATTGGAGATAGAGTTTGGATAGATAAAAATGCAGATGGAATACAAGATAAAAATGAGTCAGGTATAGCTGATATAACAGTAACTCTTTATGAAGGTGACTGTAAAACAGCTGTACTTCTTGATAATGATAGAAATAAAGTTACTCCTATTACTACAGATTCAGATGGTTTTTATAACTTTGTAAACTTGATACCAAATGACTACTGTATTGGCTTCTCAAATCTTCCAGAAGGATACTTAATCTCATCTCAAGATGTAGGAACAGATAACAATGATTCAGATGCAGATATTGTAACAGCTAGAACGGTAAGAACTACATTAAGCTCAGGTGAAAATGATAGTTCTTGGGATATGGGTATCTATAGACCAGCAAGTATTGGTGATAGAGTGTGGAATGATTTAGATGGTAATGGTGAACAAGATAGTGGTGAAGAGGGTGTATCAGATGTTAATGTAACACTCTATAACTGTGACTGTACAACTATTGCAACCGATAAGAATGGAACAGCTATACCAAGTACTCTAACAGATGAAAATGGACTCTATAGCTTTAGTGACTTAACACCAAATAATTACTGTTTAGGATTTACTGTTCCTATAGGATACATCGCTTCTGCTCAAAATAGTGGAGAGGATGATACTAAAGATTCAGATGTAAATGCTGATACAAATAGAACAGAGTGTACAACACTAAGTTCAGATGAAAACGATACTTCATGGGATATGGGAATTATTATTCCAGCAAGTATTGGAGATAGAGTATGGATAGATGCAAATAGAGATGGTGTTCAAGATAGTAATGAGTCAGGTCTAAAAGATGTAAATGTAACACTTTATGAAGCTGACTGTTCAACAGCAATTAAAAGTATGTTAACAGGGAAAAAAGGTAACTACCTTTTCTCTGATTTATTACCAAATAGTTACTGTATTGGAATTGAGACTCCAAATGGTTATGCAATTACACCAATGGATGCGACAGAAGACTCTAAAGATTCAGATGTAAATGAAGAGACAGGAAGAACTATTGTTACAACATTAGAGTCTGGAGAAAATGACTTAACATGGGATGCTGGACTCTATGAACTTTCAAGTATTGGAGATTATGTATGGTTCGATGAAGATCATGATGGAATTCAAGATAGTAATGAAACAGCAGTACCTAATGTAAAAGTTATACTCTATGAGTCAGATTGTGAAACAGAGATAAAAGTGACAAGATCAGGTACTAATGGACATTATCTATTTGGAAACTTAGAACCTGCAGAGTATTGTGTAGGGTTTGATGAGTTACCAACAGGGTATCAATTTACACCAAGTTATGATAATACAGGTGCAGGGTCTGAATTAGATTGTAACGTTGATCCAGGAACAGGAAAAACACCAATCATTGAATTGGCTCATGCAACAAATGACTTAACATGGGATATGGGAATTATTCCAAAATGTAAAGATGAAGAGGGACGTTCTTTACAAGTATTTGATGATGTATTTATAGCAAGTACAACAGGACCAGTTACAACTCTTAATGTTTTAGAAAATGATTTTGGTAACTTAGATATAGAAAGTATTGAGTTTGTAACTTCAGAGGAGGCAGCAATTCTTTGGGAAAATGGAACAGCAGTAGGTGGTGTTAGTTTAGAAACTGTAGACCGATTAGTTGTACCAGGAGAAGGTGTTTGGGAAGTTAAATCAGATGGAACTATTACTTTTACAGCAGAAGTAGGGTTTGATGGTGTACCAACACCCGTTTATTATGTTGTAAGATGTAAACAAGGAAGTGTAAGTAACATCGCACAAGCTACAATTACAGGTAACTGCGTTTGTGAAACATACTCTGAACAAGCTGTAGATACCATGAATAATTATGGTATGTTCTTAATGCTTATGCTTACCTCTACATTTGCTCTTCTTCTCTTTAGAAAAGAGTTTGAAAAGAGTGTTTTTTAGAAAAATCAGAGTTTATCTAAACTCTGATCTCTCTCCAAAAGTATAGGTAAGATTCATACCTATACTATTTCCTTTAGCAATAACAGTTGGGTCATTTTTGAGTTTATACTCAATAAATGTCCCTTTTAAACCTATAGATAGAGAGTCTGTAGCTCTATATTGAATTTGAAGAACACCTCCTAGACTATTTTCATACTCATCATCTGCAGAATCATTAAAATAGTTTCCATTATTGTCATAACCTGTAAAGTTTCCTACAAGTTCAGGATTAAGATGATAGGTAATTCCAGCACCAAATTTCCATTGGTTGTCTTTTATGATTGCAAGAGCAGTAAATGGAATAGAATCCCAAGTTACTTCTCCATTTGAAGCCGTAACTTGATCAACTTTATATCCTACAAGAAATTGTAGTTCAAGGTTAGAATTAGGGTTTCCTACTGCAGCACCAACTTCAAAACTTATTCCTTCTCCAGCGTTAATTTTTTGATCAGGATCATAGGTATGTTGTACAGTTGCTAGTGTTGTTCCACCCCAATCATAACCAATTTGAAGAACAGGGTTTAAACTATTATTTGCAAGAGTAAAAGTAGGTAATACAATCAGTGACGTGAGAATGATTTTTTTTAACATGAAAACTCCTTTATATTTAGAATTACAGTATAAACTACTACTGTGTTAAGATTGTGTTTATAGAGTATAGTATTATCTTTATAAAATTTCTACATCCACTCAACAACTTTAGAGACTTCATTTGCAACAAAACATTTTATGCTTGTTTTCTCAAGAGGTTTCGTTGGAACTATGGCTTTTTTAAACCCTTGGGTTTCTATCTCTTTTAGTCTTTGACCCAGAGCTGAGATTTCACGAATTTCACCTGTTAAACTAACTTCTCCCAAAAATAGGGTTTCAGCAGAGAGTTCACGGTTACGATAAGAGCTTAAAATGGCTGCAATAATGGCTAAGTCAGCAGCAGGTTCATTAATTTTAATGCCCCCAGAAATATTTACAAATACATCATAAGTTCCCAAAGGTAGGTCAAGCTTTTTTTCTAAAAGTGCTAAGAGCATATTGAGTCTGTTGTTGTCAAAACCTGTAGAACTCCGTTTGGGGTGTCCGTAGGCTTCTGAAACTAAAGCTTGTATCTCTATGATGATGGGACGACTTCCTTCCATCATCACAGTAAGTGCTGAACCAGAAGAGAGTTTTTCTTTATTAAAGAAACGTCCAGCCATAGTTTCAGCGTCTAGTAGTCCATTTTTACTCATCTCAAAGATTCCTACTTCATTGGTCGATCCAAAACGATTTTTAAATCCTCTAAGTAGTCGTAATTCTGAGTTTGGGTCACCTTCAAAGTACAACACAGTATCTACCATGTGTTCTAAAACTCTTGGACCTGCAATTGACCCATCTTTGGTAATATGCCCAATAATAAAAATGGGAATCTCCAAACTTTTTGCCACACGCATTAGCTCAAAAGTTATGGTACGTACTTGGGTAACAGAACCAGGAGCTGAGGGTGTTTCGTCAGAATAAAGTGTTTGAATAGAGTCAATAATTATGAATCCATAATTTTTAGAGTTAATTTCAGACAATATAGTTTGTAAGTTTATCTCTGGTAAAAGATAGAGATCTTTTTCATTTGCGTCAAGCCTGTCAGCACGAAGTTTAATCTGTCCTGCTGACTCTTCTCCTGAGACATAAAGCACAGGAGTCTTTACTTTGGCAAGGTTTCCAGCAATTTTGAGAAGTAGAGTAGACTTCCCAATGCCTGGGCTACCTCCAATGAGGGTCAATGAACCTGGGACAATTCCTCCACCTAAAACAAGGTCTAGCTCTTTACTCCCTGAAGAAAAACGAGTAATGTTCTCTTGTTTTACTTCGGTTATGGAGGTTGCTTTTTGTGTGGTAGCACGGGTAGAGTTTGTTTTAGTCTCTTCAACAAATTTCACTTGTTCAGCTGTTAGCTCAACCATGGTCTCCCACTGGTTGCAACCAGTACATTTTCCTAGCCATCTAGGACTTTGAAGTCCACATGCTTGACACTCAAATATTATTTTTTTCTTTGCCATTTTTTAGCCTTAAAATCTATTGTTATTGTAATGATAAGATAAAAGTTTTAAAAAAGCTGGAAATATGTCAAATTGTAATGTTATTTAGAAGAGGATGTGATTATTATATTAATCCCCATTCTAAAGAAAAATGGGGATAGAGGTGAAATTATTTAAAAATCATTTCACCTGTATTTGTAATAAGGTGTTTTTTCCCATTATTATCAGTAAGGGTATAGTTTTCAATAAATTCTACAGTACCTTTATTTGCTTGTTCAGTATCTCCCTCAAAATCTGAATAGTAAGATTGTGGACAGTCTGAAGAGATACGGTTATTACTATCTCCATACCAATCTAGTAAATCTTCAATACTAGTAGTATCTGTTAATGTTGTAGGAAGAGGAGAAGGGTAAGTCTCTGTACAATCATATTTAGCTACTTGTCCTTCAAATGTACCATTTATTTTATGGTTAATTGTTCCTGCTTTATAGTCATAAGTATCTGTAGCAGTACCTTTTGCAGTAGTTAAGTCTATTGCAAAGTTTTCTACTTTTGTTGCATCAACAATTGTTAAAGTTTGTACACCAGCAACGAGTTGATACTCTCCATATTTCATTCCACCTGCTTCTTGACAAACAACAGTAACATCACCCTCTGCAGCATATTTAACATCATATGAACCACCCTCAAAGGTAATCGCATCAGGATCACAAACTACTTTTGTAGTAACTGGAGTTACAGTTACAGCAGTATTATTTCCTGGAGTTGGAGCAGGATTATCTTTACCTCCACCATCACTATCACTGTCACTACCACAACCACTAAAAGAGATAGCACCAACTAATAAACTTGTTAAAATTAAAGACTTTTTCATATTTGACTCCTATATTATTTAATATTTAAACATAATATATATGCTTAATTAAATAAATTATACAATAAGTTTGTTACAAAAACGTTGCAATAATAAAAAATAATTTAAAACTTTAACGTTTATAAAAGAAACTCAAAAGAGCAGGTAATAGTAATAAGTCTAAAACCAATGCAATGTTTAACGCAACAACAGTAACAATGGCAAAGTTTACATTTGGTATGAAGCTACTTAGTCCAAAAATAC
>Ga0256827_10002470_pt1 | contig 11901 bp, 12 predicted proteins | sample CV84metaG_FD_185977 | JGI IMG/M metagenome (GOLD analysis project Ga0256827, IMG submission 185977) | Hydrothermal vent microbial communities from East Pacific Rise, Pacific Ocean - CV84 | ecosystem: Environmental > Aquatic > Marine > Hydrothermal vents | place: Pacific Ocean: East Pacific Rise... | reverse complement strand
AACAGTATTGGCAAAAGAAAATATATTTTTTTCATTTAGATAATTCCCTCTAACATCTCTTTAGCTTGAACCATATCTTTATCGCCTCGTCCTGAAATATTCAGAATTACTGTTTTGCCTTTAATTCTATCGCCCATTTTTTTAAGATATGCGACACCGTGGGAACTTTCAAAAGCTGGAATAATGCCCTCCGCCCGACTTAACCAAACAAAAGAGTCTAAAGCTTCTTTATCTGTGATTGAATCGTATTCAATAGTTTTATTCTCTTTATGAAATGAATGCTCTGGTCCAATTCCGGGGTAATCTAAACCTGCTGAAATTGAGTGAGCTTCTAAAATTTGCCCGTCGTCATCTTGTAAAATATATGACATTTGTCCGTGAAGAACTCCTGCCCGACCTTTTTCAAGAGATGCCCCGTGCTTATTTGTATCCAAACCTAAACCACCCGCTTCAATTCCAATACACTGAACCTCATCATCTTCTAAAAATGCTTGGAAAAGTCCAATCGCATTACTTCCACCGCCAATCGGAGCGATAACAAAATCGGGAAGCCTATTCTCTTTCTCTAAAATTTGTTGTCGGGCTTCAGTTCCGATAATTGCTTGAAAATCACGAACCATCATCGGATATGGATGAGGTCCTGCAACTGTTCCGATAATATAGAAAGTGTCTCGGGCATTCGTTACCCAATGTCGGATAGCATCGTTCATCGCATCTTTCAAAGTTCGACTACCACTTTTTACAGAATGGACTTTTGCACCTAAAAGTTTCATACGGAAAACATTTAATTCTTGTCGTTCAACATCTTTCTCACCCATAAAAATTTCACATTCTAAACCTAAAAGAGCAGAAATAGTAGCTGTCGCAACTCCGTGCTGTCCAGCCCCAGTTTCAGCGATAACCTTTTTTTTGCCTAGCCTTTTAGCTAAAAGTCCTTGTGCGATTGTATTATTTACTTTATGAGCTCCCGTATGATTTAGGTCTTCTCTTTTTAGGTAGATTTTTGAATCTAATTCTTTTGAAAGATTTTCAGCAAAATAAAGCGGAGATGGTCTGCCGACATACTCATTTAAATAGTAATTTACTTCCTCCCAGAATTTTGGGTCAAAACGGATTTTTTCATATTCCTTTTCAAGGTCAAGAAGTGTCGGCATCAAGGTTTCAGGAACATATCGTCCTCCAAAAATTCCGAAGTGTCCATTTTTTGGGTCAAATTGTGATTCTTTTGGAATATACATCTTTTTCCTTTACAAACTTGTTGGATTCATAAAAGTTAAACCTTTTACGAGTTTCTTATATAAATGTGGGTCATTCCATTCTTCAGTAATACCTTCAGAAAAAACAATATGTTCAATATCAATATATCCCATACTTTCATTGTAGGCATCATCTTTAAAACATTGAGCATAACCTGTATCTGTTTCGTGGATAATCACACTATAAAGTTTTACCTCTTTTTCACCATTCACCATTCTGTTTAGCTTTAAATATTTATCAATTAGAACAAATAATATTCTGCTAAGCTGTTCAGCCGATGGACTCACAGGAAGCATTACCCATCTTTCACTATGTTCTTTCATTGCTAAAACATAAGAGGGGTCGTCGCGATTCCAAATCGAAACTCCGTGGTCAAATGAATCTATTAAATCCTTAATATCTCTTTTCATTAAACCAAAGTCATAAACCATTTGTCCGTGGTCTAAAAAATTTGACTCCATTAAAACCTCTGCTTTATAAGAGTGTCCGTGTAGAGACTCTCGACATCTTTTTGAAGTACATCTCCGAACAATATGAGCATTCTCAAATTTAAACATTTTTCTAATAATCATTAATTAACAACCTTTTTTATTATCCCAAATTCTAGTTTGCAATCTATCGCTATAAATATAACCTTGGTCTAAACAGACTTTAACAACACCTTCACTATTTTCCTCTAGTTCTTGGCGAGTATTCCCAACGGGCATACAATATATTGGAATTTCAGGAAAGAACTTCATCGTTTTTATTATTTCAAAAGTTATACCTTTGCGAATAGAAGCATTGTCGATAGTAAATTTGAAAAAACAATTTTGACTTATATCTATAATAGAGTGTATAGAATCTATATTGAATCTTTTATTAAAATTCTCTTTAGAGTTTGATAGTTTCAAAGCTATCGAATATGTAATATCCTTAAATTCATCTTTTTCAGGCACTGCCATTGTTCCATTTGTCTCTATCGTAATTCTAAAATTCTTTAATTTTAAATAAGTTAGGATTGCCCCAAAAAGTGGAGAATTTGCAAAAATAAGAGGTTCGCCTCCTGTAATTACAATATCAGATACCCGACTTGGATATTGAGTCAGAATCTCTTGAATATCTAAAATTGTAGTTAAAACTTTCCATTCTTTTGAAAAATTCTTATCAACTGCATAATAGGAATCGCAACCAACTTTTATTTCTCCATCAACTTCATATTCAGTACCAAAACCTGCACAATTTAAATTACACCCACCAAATCTTAAAAAAATTGATGGAACACCTGAATATTTACCCTCGCCTTGAATTGAATAGAAATGCTCAACAAGATAAATTTTTTTCACTTTTTCAACCCCTCAATTTTAATAGAAATTATAGTTTGTTTTCGCTATAATTTTAATTACAAATTTATAAGGGGTCTCAAATTTTAAAAATTACAGTAGTTGGCACAGGATATGTTGGTTTATCAAATTCATTACTTTTAGCTCAAAACAATAAAGTTGTGGCTTTAGATATTAATGAAGACCGAATATCTCTTTTACAAAATAGAAAATCTCCTATTCAAGATAAAGAGATTGAAGAATTTTTACAAATGAATTTAGATGTTAGTTTTACGACTGATAAAGAGTTTGCTTATAAGAATTCTGATTTTGTGATTATTGCAACCCCGACAGATTACAATACTGAAACTAACTACTTTGATACCTCATCGATTGAAAGTGTAATTTCCGATGTTTTGAAATTTGCTCCAAACTCCACAATTATTATCAAATCTACTGTTCCAGTTGGATATACAGAAAAAATCAGAATTATGTTTGGAAAAGAGAATATAATATTTTCTCCTGAATTTTTGAGAGAGGGCAAAGCTCTTTTTGATAATCTGTATCCAAGCCGAATTATTTTAGGTTCAAAAACTGAAAAAGCTAAAGAGTTTGCTGAACTTTTGAAAAATGGAGCGAAAAAAGAGAATATTGAAACTCTCTTTACAGGTTCAACTGAAGCTGAAGCGATAAAACTTTTTTCAAATACATATTTAGCAATGCGAGTTGCATATTTTAATGAACTTGATTCCTATGCAATTTCTCACAGTTTAGATACAAAAGAGATAATTCAAGGTGTGGGACTTGACCCTCGAACTCGTAAAGATTTTATTGCTGATGAGGTTTTAGCAAAAAATCCTATAAAAGATAAAGGAATTGAAGTGATTATTTTTGAACCAAAATTGAAAGATGAAACTTTTTTTAATTCGAAAGTTGTAAATAATTTAGAAGTGTTCAAAAAACAATCTGATATTATTATAGCAAATAGAATTTCTAAAGATTTGGAAGATATGAAAGAAAAAGTATTTACAAGAGATATTTTTGGAGATAGTTAAATGATAGATTATAATAGAAAAATTGAGATTCCAATTTTTATTTATGGAACATTAAGACAAGATCAACCCTATAACTTTTTTTTAAATAGATACAAAGTAAAACATATTTCTGTTAAAGGTTTTCAATTAATGGAGCTAGAAAGCGGTAATGTTTATATTAAAAGAAATAACAGAGAAACGGTGTTGGGAGAGTTCTATAAAATCAATTTTGCTACTTTGCAACAAATCAATCACTTAGAATATGGTTCAGGCTCTTTTGATAAAAAATATGAATTAGTTTTATACAATCCTAAAAACGGAAAGTCTTTTTTTTATTTTAAATTAAAAAAGAATAGAAAGATTTCAAGTGGAGATATTTCTAAAAGAGGTAATATTGTTGAATATATTTCAGATATATTATCTTGTAAAACAATTAATTCGAAGATTACACATAAAAAGTTAGTTTCACTAATTAAAAAGAAATTTAACAATACTCCATTTATAATTCAATAAGCCTGAAATACATTGTTATCTAAAATTAAATCTCTAAAAGAAAATCAAGGATTTATGAAATATTTCAGAAATACATCTTGGTTGTTTGCTGAAAAGATTTTACGAATGATTGTAGGCTTATTTGTAGGAATTTGGATAGCAAGATATTTAGGACCTGAACAGTTTGGACTGTTTTCCTATGCTCAATCTTTTGTAGGATTATTTACAGCAATTGCAACTTTAGGTCTTGATGGAATTGTAGTTCGAGAATTAGTAAAATCTCCTGAAAAACAGAATGAATTATTAGGAACTTCTTTTATTTTGAAATTATTTGGAGCAATTATTACTCTTTTAGTTTTAGCAATAGCTATCAATTTTACATCAAATGATAGTTACACTAATACTCTGATTTTTATCATAGCAAGTGCTACAATTTTTCAATCTTTTAATGTGATTGATTTCTATTTTCAAGCAAAAGTATTAAGTAAATATGTAGTTTTTGCAAATATATTTTCTCTCTTTGTCAGCAGTTTAATAAAAATCTATCTAATTATAAATGAAGCTGAACTTGAAGCTTTCGCTTTGGTTATTCTATTTGATAGTGTTGTGTTAGCAAGTGGATTTATCTATTTTTATCTAAAGCAAGATTTATCTATTAGAAAATGGGAGTTTGATAAAGATTTAGCTATTGATTTATTAAAAGATAGTTGGTCTTTAATTTTTGGTGCAGTTGCCGCTTCTATTTATATGCAAATCGATCAAATAATGATAAAAGAAATCTTAGGTAACAGTGCTGTAGGTTATTATTCAGTTGCAGTAAGATTAAGCAGTTTATGGCTTTTTATCACAGTTACAATGACTTCTTCTCTTTATCCATCTATTATAAATGCAAAAGAAATAAATAATCAACTATATTTAGATAAAATTCAATTACAATATAATATACTAATGAAGATAGCATTTATTATATCTGTTTCAGTATATTTATCATCAGAATTCATAGTTATTTTTTTGTATGGTAATGAATATACAGAGAGTATTAAAATATTAGATATCTATATATGGTCGATAATATTTGTTTATTTAAGTAATGGATCTTGGTCTTACTATTTAAATGAAAATTTACAAAAATTAGCAAGTATGAGACTAATATATGGAGCTTTTCTAAATATATTTTTAAATATATTTTTAATTAAATATTTTGGACTTATTGGAGCTGCTTATAGTACAATAATATCTTATGCAATATCTAGTTATTTAATTAATTATTTATATGTAAAAACTAGAATGAACTTTAAACTTCAAACTAAGGCAATAATTAATATCTTTCATATTAATTCTTGGAAGAAACCATTAAATAATAAAGGAGTATAATAAGAGTTTATGATAAAAATAAAAGATTGTAAAACAGTCGAATTAAGTGTAGATTTACAAAGTAATTTATTCTTTTGTAGAGACAGAGTTTTTAGAGCTATTAATTCAGACTATATAGATGAAGTAAAAGAAATGTTTAAATCAGGATTTATTGATGAAGTAATAGAAAAGAAACTTTTTCCTAAAACTTGGATATCAGAAGAACAGATAGAAAATTATGCTTTAGTAATAGAACATGAATATATTAATCATTGGAATTATCCATATGAGTGGTCATTTTCAATGTTGAAAGATGCTGCTCAAACTGTACTAGATATAAATCGTATTGCTAATAAATATGGATATGAAATTATGGATGGTCATTCCTATAATGTTGTATTTAATATGAACAAACCTCAATATATTGATTTAGGCAGTTTTATTAAAAAATCAGATACTAAAAATAATTGGTCCAGTTATAGAATATTTTATAATCATTTTTATATACCTTTAGACTTATGGTCTAATAATTATTCAAACATAGCTAGAAATATTTTTTTAATGGAAGATGACTTTAATGAGATTGAATTTCTTAGATTTAAATACAAACTTTTGAATAAAGTAATCAAGACTCAATTTATAATACAACTTATAAATAACAGTCATAGACTTGCGCTATCTTCTTATTCTAAGATAAATATTAAACTTAAGAATAAGACATTTAAAAAACACATAGCTTTATTATTATTTAAATTATTAAAAAATAGTTATACTTCAAATAGAATAGAGCAAAAGATTCTTAAATTACATAAACCTATTGAAAAATCAATGTGGAATGATTATCATAATGATATTATTCCAGAAAAAAATGAAAGGTTTATAAGAATTAAAGAAATTATCAATAGTTTAACTGATGTTACTTCAGCTATAGAACTAGCCTCAAATCAAGGTAAATTTGCAAAGTTTATTTTAGATAATACACATATTAAGCAAATCATAGCCACTGACTATGATAAAGAAGCAGTTGATATTATGTACATCAATAATAAAAATAGTGAAAATTTCCTGCCTCTATTATTTGATTTTGTCAGAACAAACGGTCGTAAATATGATGAACATATTTATACCAGAATTAAGTCTGATTTGGTTATAGCTCTTGCTGTTACACATCATTTGCTTCTCACTCAAAATATTTCAATTGAGTTTATTTTTAAAACAATGAAGAGGCTAACTAATAAATATATTATTGTAGAGTTTATGCCTATTGGTTTATATGGAGGGAATATAGATACTGTACCGTCTTTACCTAACTATTATAATTTAGATTGGTTTAAAGATAATTTTAATTTACATTTTGATTTAATATTAGATGAAAAATTGGAATTTAATAGACATCTTTTTGTAGGTAGATTGAAGTAATGCTTAAAAACATTAATACAAATATCTATAATTGTTCGGATAATTCTTTGCTAGATACATTTGAGTATCAAAATCTAAAGGATATACTTAAATGAATTTAAGCAAATTAAATATAACACAATTAATAAAATTACTTATTCCACCAATTTTATTACAAATTTTAAGAAGACTTAAAGATAATAGGTATGGTTGGAAAGGTAATTACAATACTTGGCAAGAGGCAGAAAAAAATGCAACAGGATATGACAATACTAAAATACTTCAAGTAGTAAAAAACTCTGTACTTAAAGTAAAAAATGGTGAAGCTATTTATGAGCGAGATAGTGTAATATTTGATAAAATTCAATATTCTTGGGAATTACTTGCAGGACTAATGTATGCAGGTGCTAAAATGGGGGGAATAATAAAAGTATGTGATTTTGGTGGAAGTTTAGGAAGTACATATTATCAAAATAAAAAATTTTTAGATGGATTTAAGAAAGTATCTTGGAGTGTTGTGGAACAAAAACATTTTGTAGATATTGGTAAAAAAGAGTTTGAAGATGATGAATTAAAATTCTTTTACAATGTAAATGAATCTGTTCTAAAAGAAAAAGCAGAAATATTATTACTCTCTAGTGTTTTACAATATCTTGAAAAGCCTTTTGAATTACTTGATAACATCTTGAAAAATGATTTTAAATATATTTTAATAGACAGAACAGCATTTAGTAGAAATAGTGAAACAATTAAACTTCAAACGGTTCCACCAAATATTTATGAAGCTAGTTATCCTTGTAGATTTTTTGATAAAACTAAATTTATTGAATATTTTAGAAATAAAAATTATAGAATAATAGAAGAATTTGATGCATTAGATAAAGCTAATAGTGAATATGAGTTCAAAGGATTTATTTTAGAAAGTATTACAAAATGACAAAGTATAATTACTGTACATTATTTGATAGCAACTATTTAACTCGTGGTTTAGCTATGTATGAATCATTAAAGAAATATAGTGACAAGTTTCATCTTTATATTTTTGCCTTTGACAATAAAAGTTTAGTTTTACTATCAAAATTAAATTTAGATAGTGTAACTATTGTATCTTTGAAAGAGTTTGAAGATGAAAAGTTATTAGAAATAAAAGAGAGTAGAAGTACAGGTGAATATTGTTGGACTTGCACTCCTTCAATTATAAAGTATTCCATAGAAACTTACAATTTGAATAGCTGTACTTATCTTGATGCTGATTTATACTTTTTTAATAATCCGTCAATTTTAATTAAAGAAATGGATAATAAATCAGTATTAATAACTGAACATAGATATACTTCTCAATATGACCAAAGTAATAGCAGTGGAATATATTGTGTTCAGTTTATGACATTTAAGAATGATACAAATGGTATGAAAGCATTAGATTGGTGGCAAGATTCTTGTAATCAATGGTGTTATGCTAGACACGAAGATGGAAAGTTTGGAGACCAGAAATATCTTGATGATTGGATAATAAGATTTCAAGGGATTCATGTATTAGAAAATTTAGGCGGTGGAGTTGCTCCTTGGAATATTCAACAATATGATATAAATCAAGATAAAAATATAACTTTTGGTATTTCTAGAGACACAAAAAATAAATTCAATATGATTTTTTATCATTTTCATAATTTTAAATTGTTAGAGAATGACAAAGTAGAACTGGGAACATATAAACTTGATAACAATGATATTCAATATGTATATCAACCATATATTAAACATCTTCAACAAATAACTCAAAATTTAAAGATGGTAGATAATAAAAATGATTATAATGGTATTACGAATTATAAATTTTATTGGAAAGATCCTTTAAGAAATTTCAAAAGAGTTTTATTAGGAAATTATAATATATTTAGTATTAATAAATTAATAGGAGATTAATTGGCATATTTAATAGATTTACCTACATTTAAAGATAGTAGAGGCGAATTAACAGTTATTGAAAAAATTATACCTTTTGAGATAAAGAGAGTATATTATATTTATAATGTTCTTTCAGAAAGAGGCGGACATAGGCATAAAAAGACTATTCAAGCTTTAATTTCTATTGGTGGAACTGCTAGAATATATGTCAAGAAGAATAACAAAGAAGAATTATTCATACTTGATAATCCTACAAAATGTTTGATTTTAAATCCTGATGATTGGCATAATATGATTATTAAAGAAAATAGTACATTATTAGTATTTGCCTCTGAATATTATGATAAAAATGATTATATATATGAAGATCTTTAAATGATAGAGTATGAAAACTTACAAAAAGTAAATCAAAAGCTATTTGAGTCTTATAAAGAATCGTTTCACAACTTCTTAAATAGTGGGTGGTATATTTTAGGTAAGCAGGTAGATAATTTTGAAAGTGAATTTGCCAACTTTTGCAATACAAAATATTCTATTGGTGTTGCTTCTGGACTTGATGCCCTCATTTTAGCTATTAATGCTTTTGATTTTCCAAAAGGTAGTGAAATTATTGTACCAGCTAATACTTATATTGCCACTATTTTAGCAATAATTAGAAATGGATTTAAGCCTATTTTAGTTGAACCAAATATTCAAACTTATAATATAGACTCATATAAAATAGAAGCAAAAATCACACAATATACAAAAGCAATTTTAGTAGTACATCTTTATGGAAAAGCTTGTGATATGGATAAAATATTACATATAGCAACTAAACATAATTTAGAAGTTATAGAAGATTCTGCACAAGCTCATGGTGCGGTATATAAAGGTAAAAAAGTAGGTAGTTTTGGGATAGGGTGTTTTAGCTTTTATCCAACTAAAAATTTAGGAGCATTTGGTGATGGTGGTGCTATTACCTGTAATAATAAAAATTATATGGATAAAATACGATCGCTTAGAAACTATGGTAGTAGTATGAAATATCACAACGACATTATCGGTTATAATTCAAGACTTGATGAGATTCAAGCAGGATTTTTATCTATCAAACTTAATATTTTAGATGATATCACACAACATAAAAGAAAGTTAGCAAAACTATATCTTGAACAGTTAGATAATAAGTTTATTAAACCTATTGTAGAGAATGATTATTTTGATGTCTATCATATATTTAATATTAGACATAAACAAAGAGATGAATTAAGAAGTTATTTATTGGAACAAGGAATAAAAACTGAAATTCATTACCCTGTTCCACCTCATCAACAGATTTCAATTAAACACTTATTTCATAAAGAAGAATATCCTATAAGTGAAGAAATCCATAATACAACCTTAAGTTTGCCTATTTCATATTTTCATACTGAAGAAGATATATTATATGTAATCAAAATATTAAATAAATGGAGTGAAAAATGAAAGGTATTATATTAGCTGGTGGCACTGGCACTCGACTATATCCTATAACAAAAGGTATAAGCAAACAACTATTACCAATATATGATAAGCCGATGATTTATTATCCATTATCAGTTTTAATGTTAGCAGAAATCAACGAAGTTTTAATTATTTCAAATAAAGAATATATAAATAATTATAAACAGATTTTTGGAGATGGTAGTCAATTAGGAATGAAAATAAAATATAAAATTCAGAAAAAACCGAATGGACTAGCTGAAGCCTTTATTTTAGGTAAAAAATTTATAGGAAATGATGAAGTATGTTTGGTTCTAGGTGATAATGTATTTTATGGAGATAACTTCAAGGAATTACTTTTAAAATCAAAGAACAATGTAAAAAAAAGCCAAGAGGCAATTATATTTGGTTATTATGTAAATCAGCCACAAGCTTATGGTGTTGTTGAATTTGATAAAAATGATAATGTAATTAGTTTAGAAGAAAAGCCTAAAAAACCTAAAAGTAGTTATGCTGTAGTTGGTCTCTATTTTTACCCGAAAAAAGTATCTAAAAAAGCCAAAAAAGTTCAACTCAGTAACAGAGGAGAATTAGAAATTACTGATATTAATAAAATGTATTTACAAAATAATATGCTAAAAGTTGAATTAATGGGTAGAGGATTTGCTTGGCTTGATACTGGAACACATGATAATTTATTAGAAGCTGGTTTTTTTGTTTCAACTATTGAAAAAAGACAAGGATTAAAAATTGCATGTATAGAAGAGATAGCATATAAAAATAAGTGGATAGATAAAAATATGTTATTACAGTTAGCACAATCATTATCTAAAACAGATTATGGAAAATATTTAGAAAAAATTAGTAAGGATTAATGATTTGGTTAATATCTTAATAACAGGTGGAGCAGGATTTATTGGCAGTAATTTTATTCCATATTTTTTAGAGAAATATTCTAATTACTTTATAGTAAATTTAGACTTATTGACTTATGCAGGCAATTTAACAAATCTAAAAGAAGTTGAAAATCATAAAAGATATAAATTTATTAAAGGTAATATTCTAAATAAAGAACTTGTTGAATATCTGTTTTCACAATATAAATTTTCAGGTGTTATACATTTTGCTGCTGAATCTCATGTTGATAATTCTATTATCAACCCACATACTTTTATTGAAACTAATATAAATGGCACTCATAATTTAATAGACATTGCTTATAGATTTTGGAAAAATAATAGTATTCAAGGTCGTTTTCACCATATTTCAACTGATGAGGTTTATGGAACTCTTGGAGATACTGGTTTATTTACAGAGCAAACTCCCTATGCTCCAAATTCTCCTTATTCAGCAAGTAAAGCTGGAAGTGATATGATTGTTAGAAGTTATAATCATACTTATGGATTGAATATTATTATTACAAATTGTTCAAATAATTATGGTGAAAAACAACATGATGAAAAATTAATACCTACGATTATTAGAAAAGCTTTAGCAGGAGAAATAATTCCTATCTATGGAGATGGTAAAAATATTCGAGACTGGTTATATGTGCTTGACCATTGCAAAGGAATAGATTTAGCTTTTCATAAAGGAAGAAGTGGGGAAACTTATAATATTGGTGGAAATAATGAAAAAACAAATATTGATATAGCAAATATTATTTGTGGAATTCTTGATAAAATAGTTCCAAA
>Ga0256827_10002469_pt1 | contig 11906 bp, 8 predicted proteins | sample CV84metaG_FD_185977 | JGI IMG/M metagenome (GOLD analysis project Ga0256827, IMG submission 185977) | Hydrothermal vent microbial communities from East Pacific Rise, Pacific Ocean - CV84 | ecosystem: Environmental > Aquatic > Marine > Hydrothermal vents | place: Pacific Ocean: East Pacific Rise... | reverse complement strand
TAGAAGCTGATGCTGAACATATCCTGATGAAAATCGATACCTTGCAATTTCCTTTTAGCGTACAAAAGAGGGGTCTTATATTCGCAGCAGAAGGCTGGAAAGCCAAGTGGCGCTTATCGGGTGGCTCTTGGCTGATTGAGATAGATGAAAATCATCTCATCCCGCCTTTTACCGGTGATCATGGCTGTGTAAATGGCGACCTTAAAAAGGTGAAATACTCTGAGCCATCTCCCGGAATGCTTTTAATGGAAGGTCAATTTAGCAAAACTCCAACCGTAGGTAGTTATCTGATTTTGCGCCATAGCACGCGCGACCATGCCGGTATGTTTCTCTTTCATTCCAAAAACATCCTATTGCAAGATATCAATGTTTACCATACTTCGGGATTGGGTATTTTGTCGCAGTATTGCGAGAATCTGGAAATGCGGAATGTAGATATGATTCCCAATCCACATAAGAACAGGTATCTGAGTGGGCACGACGATGGCCTGCATTTTATGGGTTGTCGGGGAGAGATCAGGATTGATAGCTGCGATGCGCAAGGTTTGATGGATGACCCTATCAATATTCATGGTACTTATGTGCCTGTGGCCGAACGCTTAAACGATAGTATGCTGAAATGCCATTATGCTCACGAAATGAGCTCGGGTTTAATTTGGGCCAAAACCGGTGATATGGTTGGCTTTGTGTTAAAAACAGATATGAATACCCGTGCCTCTGCTGTTGTAAAGTCCTTTAAACAGTTAGATAAAGACAGCTTTGTGCTAATATTTAAAGAAGCCATCCCCAGGGATATTTCCAAAGATTATTCTTTAGAAAACCTTAGTTGTACGCCTGATGTTCATATCACCAATTGTTATGTGGGCAGCAATAGAGCCAGGGGATATTTAATTTCTACACCCGGCAAAGTAGTGATTGAGCATAATGTTTTCGAAACCAGCGGTTCGGCCATTCTTATTGCCGGAGATGCCAATTACTGGTATGAGAGTGGTGCGGTAAAAGACATCACCATTAGGAATAATGAATTTAAAGAATCCTGCAATTCCTCTTCTTATCAGTTTTGCCATGCCATCATCAGTATTTATCCCGAAATACCTCAGGCCGATTCCTTAAAACCTTATCATCAAAATATTACTATCGAGGGGAATAGCTTTCATCCTTCGGATTATCCTGTGCTTTATGCCAAATCTGTGGATGGTTTGTTCTTTATCAATAACACCATCCAAAGGAGTTATGCTTATCAGCCTTGGCATCAGAATAAAAATATGTTTCAGTTTATTGCTTGTAAACAAGTGGAGATATCAGGAAATAAGATAGATGAAGATGTTTTGGGCTTGAATGTCGCACTAAAGAAAATGGAAGTCAAAGAATTAGAATTATTTAATAAAGAATTAATAACGGAACTAAAATAAAAAAAAGGAAACAATCCAAACTTCTGTTAATTTCCTTAACATATTTTAACCGTATTATATTTGTTCATAATAAGTACCACTTTATATTTGCATACTTAATTAATATACCTAAAAAATGGAACAAACAGATATTAGAGAATTAAACGAAAGAATAAGATTAGAGAGTTCATTCATCGACCTTTTGAGTCTGGAATTGAATAAAGTAATTGTTGGACAGAAACATATGACAGAAAGCTTGTTGATAGGCTTGCTATCAAATGGCCATATTCTTTTAGAAGGTGTGCCCGGATTGGCAAAGACACTCGCCATTACGTCGCTTTCAAAAGCAATTAATGCCCAGTTTTCGCGTATACAGTTTACTCCCGACCTTTTACCTGCCGACCTTTTAGGTACTTTAATCTATAGTCAGAAAAAAGAAGAGTTTCAGATTAAGAAAGGCCCCATCTTCGCCAATTTTGTATTGGCTGATGAGATCAACCGTAGTCCGGCTAAGGTGCAATCGGCACTTCTGGAAGCCATGCAGGAGCATCAGGTGACTATTGGGGATGAGACATACCCTTTGCCCGATCCTTTTTTGGTGATGGCCACACAAAACCCTATTGAGCAAGAAGGTACTTATCCTTTGCCCGAAGCTCAGGTAGACCGATTTATGCTTAAGGTGGTGATTACTTATCCCGAGCAATCGGAGGAGATGATGATACTGCGTCAGAATATCAATAATACTTTCAAGACTATCAATGCGGTGGTCAAAACTACCGATATCATCAAAGCACGCGAAGTGGTGCGTGAGGTGTATTTAGATGAAAAGATTGAAAAGTATATCACGGATATTGTGTTTGCCAGTCGTTACCCCGAAAAATATAAGTTGGAGAAGATTAAGCCAATGATTGCTTTTGGTGGATCGCCGCGTGCCAGTATCAGTTTGGCATTAGCCGCTAAAGCCTATGCTTTCATCAAACGAAGAGGTTATGTGGTGCCCGAAGATATCAGAGCCGTAGCACACGATGTCCTGCGCCACCGTATCGGACTTACCTATGAAGCCGAAGCCGAAAGCATCACTTCGGAAGATATCATCAACGATATATTAAACATGGTAGAAGTGCCTTAGAGTTGAAAGCCGTGCTTATCGGCAGGCAGGTTCATCAAGTCGAAAGTGCCATTTCCCATACTTTTAACTTTACGAACTTTATAAACTTTACGAACTTTAAACTAATTAACATTGACAGCAAAAGAGATATTTAAAAAAGTAAGGAAGATAGAGATTAAGACTCGTGGCTTGAGTAATCAGATCTTTGCAGGCCAGTACCACTCTTCGTTTAAGGGGAGGGGCATGGCTTTTAGCGAAGTGCGTGAGTACCAATATGGCGACGATGTGCGTAATATCGACTGGAATGTAACGGCACGTTTCCATAAGCCTTATATCAAAATCTTTGAAGAGGAAAGAGAGATGACGGTCATGCTTTTGATCGATGTGTCTGCCTCTAATGAGTTTGGTACTATACAATCTTTTAAACAGGATGTGATTACCGAGATAGCTGCTGTATTGTCTTTCTCTGCTATCAAAAACAACGATAAAGTAGGCGTGATCTTTTTTAGCGATAAGATAGAGAAATTTATTCCTCCTAAAAAAGGAAGTACGCATATCTTAAGAATCATACGGGAGCTGGTAGACTTTAAAGCTACCAGCAAAGGAACCGATATCAGCGAGGCCTTAAAGTTTATGACCAATGCCATAAAAAAACGCTGTACCGCTTTTGTGCTATCCGATTTCCGTCAGCAAAACTATATCGATGCAATTAAAATAGCCAATAATAAACACGATTTAATGGCCGTAAAGATTATCGATAAACGCGAAAACAGATTACCCAATGTAGGCATGATACAGTTTAAAGATGCCGAAACGGGTGAGATGAGATGGATAGATACCTCGAGCAGTGCTGTGAGAAGGTATTATGCCGAAAACGCTGAGATATTAGAAAAGAAAACCAAAGAGAATTTTAAGAAATCTGGTGTCGATATGGCCGAGGTGCATACCGGTGAGGATTATGTACGACCATTGATTGCCATGTTTAAAAAACGAGAAGCAAGAGCCTAATGACTTTACGACATAACATATTAGTATTTATATTGTTGGCAAGTATGCAACTGTTTGCACAACAAGCTAAAGTGTCGGTAAAAACCGATACCAACGCCATATTGATTGGAGAGCAGGTATTGTTGGATCTGAAATATGAGTTGCCGGTGGGTAAAACGCCACTGTTCCCTGCTTTTAACGATACCCTCACAGCTCAGATTGAGATTGTAAAACGCTCGGCTGTGGATACCGTAATAGACCCTAAAACGCAAACGCTGAGTTTGCAACAACAGCTGACCATCACCTCTTTTGATACGGGATATTTTGTGATCCCTTCCATCCCTTTTGGAATGATGGCTCCAGGTGATTCTACTTTTACAACCATCGCCAGTGATCCTTTATTACTGAATGTGTTTACGGTGGAGGTGGATACCACAAAAGATATCAAACCTATTGTGCGGCCATTGGCTCAGCCTTATACACTTGCCGAGTTTTTGCCGCATATCATCGTAGCTCTTTTGGTGATAGCCTTCATTATTTTGGCTGTTTATTTATACCGCCGACATAAAAAGAAGAAACCTTTATTTAAGAAGAAAGAGAAACCGGCATTGCCTCCTTACCAGGAAGCTATTCAACATCTGGAATTATTAAAGATGAAGAAGCTTTGGCAGAATGGTCAGGTAAAAGAATATCAATCGGAACTAACGGATATTATCAGGCATTATATCGAACGCCGCTTTGGTATCAATGCTGTGGAAATGGTGAGTTTCGAGATTATGGAAGCCTTGAAAGAGGCGGAGGTAAATCAAGAGGTATTGGCTAAAATAAACGCTACTTTTGAGTTGGCAGATTTGGTGAAGTTTGCTAAGTCGGGAGCCTCAGCTATTGAGAACGATACCAGTTTTAATAACTGTATAGACTTTGTAAACGAGACAAAACGAGTGGTAGTTACCGAAGAGAAAACTCAGGAACAAGCCAATGTCGCACCTCAGAACGAAGCTGTAGAAGTTGCGGCATCGCCGGAAGTTGAAACATCATCAGAAAAAGAGGAGGTGACCAATGCTTAAACATATCGAATTTGCCTCGCCGGGATATTTTTGGTTGTTGCTACTGATTCCTGTTTTTATAGCCTGGTATTGGTGGAAACATAAGGGAAACCACGCATTTATGTTTATCTCGGGACTCGAGAATTTAGACGGTGCTCCTGTGAGCCTGCGACAAAGACTTTTACATCTGCCCTTTGCTTTAAAGATGGTGGTATTATCGTTATTGATAGTCGCTATGGCGCGGCCTCAGACCACCAGTAAGCGCGAAGATACTTCTATCGAAGGGATCGATATCATGATGGCTTTGGATGTGTCGAGTAGTATGTTGGCACAGGATTTAAAACCCAACCGATTGGAAGCTTCTAAAAAAGTAGCTATTGACTTCACCAAAGGCCGTCCCAACGACAGGGTAGGCTTGGTAGTCTTTAGTGGTGAGGCTTTTACTCAATGTCCTTTAACTACTGATCATGTGGTGATGCAGAATCTGTTTAAAGATGTGCAAAGCGGTATGATAGAAGACGGAACTGCTATTGGCGATGGTCTGGCTACAGCCATCAGCAGGTTAAAAGACAGCAAAGCCATCAGCAAAGTCATTATTCTTTTAACCGATGGGGTGAGTAATATGGGTGCTTTGGATGCCAGCTCGGCAGCCGAGATTGCCAAGATGTATGGTATTCGGGTGTATACCATTGGTGTAGGTACTATGGGAACAGCTCCCTATCCTGTGCAAACACCTTTTGGGGTCCAGATGCAACAAATGGAAGTAAAAATTGATGAGCCTCTGTTAAAACAGGTTGCCTCCTTAACCGATGGAAAGTATTTTAGAGCTACCAGCAATAAGAAACTACAAGAGATTTATCAGGCCATTGATCATCTGGAGAAATCGAAGATAGATGTGACGGTGTTCAGCAAAAAAGGAGAAGAATTTCATATCTGGGCTAAAATAGCTGCACTTTTATTGATATTAATGGTGGTATTAAAATATACCTATTTAAAAACTTTGCCATAATGATAAAATTTGAAGACATAACATTTTTATATTATTTGGCTGCCATTCCGGTATTCTTTATTCTTTTTTATGTGATGGTTTTACAAAGAAAATCACGTATAAAAAAGATGGGAGAAAGCCATTTAATAAAACGTTTAACCCCCGAGAGACCTGTGCAAAAGCTATGGGTGAAGTTCACCTTATATTCCCTTATTTATGCCATGATTATTTTGGCTTTGGCGAATCCGCAGATAGGGAGTAAACTGGAAAAAGTGGAACGTAAAGGGGTGGATCTAATGATTGCTTTGGATGTGTCGAATAGTATGTTGGCACAAGACATTAAGCCCAACAGATTGGCCCGTGCCAAAAGAGCGATCTCTAAGTTGGTCGATCAGTTGCAAGGCGACAGGATTGGTATTGTGGTTTTTGCGGGACATGCTTATGTTCAGCTGCCCATCACCTCCGATTACAGTGCCGCCAAGCTTTTCATCAATACTATAGATACCGATGTGGTACCCACACAGGGGACCAGTATTGGGCAGGCCATTTCGCTTTCAATGGAGGCCTTTAACGACAGTAAACACGAAAAAGCCATCATTGTGATTACGGATGGCGAAGACCATGATGACGACCCGGTGTCTGTAGCCGAAGCTGCTGCCGAAAAAGGCGTGAGTGTTTATACCATAGGTATAGGATTGCCCGAAGGAGCTCCTATCCCTGTTTTCTCTAATGGCCAACAGACCGGCTTTAAGAAAGATTTGAATGGTAAAACCGTAGTGACCAAACTCGATGAAATCACACTTCAGAAAGTGGCTGCTGCAGGAAAAGGGATTTATGTGAGAGCTAATAATACCACAGCAGGCTTAAAGGATGTGTTTCAGCGGATCAATAAAATGGAGAAACAAAAATATGAAACCAAAGAGTTTTCCGATTACGAAGACCGGTTTCAGTATTTGGTAGCTTTGGCTATTTTCTTCCTGATTATTGAGCTTTTGATGAGCGATAAAAAGAGTAAATGGTCGGGTAAATTTAATATTTTTGAATCAAAAACCACTAAAGATGAATAGATTACAAAAACAGCTGTCTTTATGGCTATTGATAATGATGATGGTTTCCCCTTTGTTTCTTATGGCGCAAAGCGATAAGAGTTTGGTGCGAAAGGGAAATGATGATTATCAAAAAGGAGCGTATAACGAAGCCGAAATAAATTACCGAAAAGCTTTGGATAAGAATCCTACAAATACGGTAGCACAGTTTAATTTGGGTGGGGCTATGTATTCGCAGGAGAATTACGAAAAAGCGGCCGAGGTGTATTCGGCCACAGATATCAAAGAGAAATCTCCCGAAGAAAAATCGGCGGTATACTATAATCTGGGTAACTCTATGCTGAAAGCCGGCAAGGCGAATGAAGCATTGGAGGCTTATAAACAAGCCCTGAGGGAAAATCCAGATAACGAAGAAGCGCGTTATAATCTGGAATACCTTCGTCAGAAACAGCAACAAAATAAAGACCAGAATAAGGATCAAAATAAAGATCAGGATAAGGATAAAAAAGATCAGGATCAGAAAAACCAGGATCAGAAAAAAGATCAGCAAAAACAAGATCAGGATCAGAAGGACCAACAAGACCAAAAGCAAGACCAACAAGATCAGAATAAAGATCAGCAAGACCAGCAGCAAAAACAGGATCAGCCTCAGGATCAGAAGAACCAGCAGGGGCAGCAGAATGAGCAGCAGGCTCAAAAGATCTCGAAAAAAGATGCCGAACGTATGTTGGATGCTTTAAAGAATAACGAAAAGAAGACTTTAGAAAAACTTAAAAAGGCGAAAAAGAAAAATGCAAGAGTGATTAAGTCGGAGAAAGACTGGTAAGTAAGCTAATGTGATTGATGAAAGATAATACTTTCGGATTTTTCGGACTTTGTAGATTTAAAAACTATTTTTGCTAAATAATAAAACATAGTATCAATGAATCGAGTATTTAATTTAATAGTTCTTTTGGTGTCGCTTGCAGGTTTGCAGCTCAGTGCACAGGCTGTTGACTTTAAGGTGTCGGCACCCGGACAAGTGAGTTTAGGAGAGCGTTTTAGGTTAACATACCAAATAAATGCTGATGTTGACGATTTTACACCACCAGAGTTGGTAGGTTTTAGGGTGTTAAGTGGCCCTAATCGTTCTCAGAGCAGTAGTATTCAGATTATTAATGGTAGGGTTAATCAAAGTATCAACATCTCATATTCTTATGTTTTGGTGGCTACTCAGGAAGGGGAGTTGAGCATCCCTTCGGCAAAAATAAAAGTTGATGGTAAAATTTATAATTCACAGGAACGCCGGATTATTGTGGGCGCCTCAAACAATCAGGCTGCCGATAATAATAATAGTACGACCACTCAATCTGCTCAGGGAAAAGGGCAATTAAAATCAGATGATGTATATGTCAAGGTTTTTGTGAGTGATAGGGATATATATATTGGCGAAAAAACCATTGTTACTTACCGCATATATACCAAAGTGCCTATCTCGAACCTGAGTGTTGATAAACTATCGTCGTTTGTGGGCTTTTGGTCGGTTGATTTATTAGATGATAACCAGAAACTTAATCAACGCCGTGAGATTATTAATGGTGAAGAATATATTGTAGCCGATTTAAAGAAAACAGCCTTATATCCTCAAAAAACAGGTGATTTGACTATTCAGCCAATGAGCCTGACTTGCCTGGCACAAGTGCAAACAAGCCGAAAGAAGACCAGGACGAATGACCCTTTATTCGATAGTTTCTTTAACGATCCGTTTTTCAGTAATTCTTATCGAAATATTGAAATGAATTTAAAGTCGAAACCAATAAAGGTTCACGTGAAGCCCTTGCCGGATAAGGCTAAGCCTGTCGATTTCTCAGGAGCAGTAGGGGATTTTACTTTGGGCTCAAATATCGACCATAAGGAGTTGAAAGCCAATGAAGCCATCACGCTGAAATATACGATTAGTGGCGAAGGTAATATTGATTTATTACCCGATTTGGACGTGAATTTTCCACCGGATTTTGAGGTTTATGATCCTAAGATTACCTCAAAAACCCGAAAGAACAGCAGAGGTATTTCGGGCTATAAAACCTACGAATACACGGTGATTCCACGTAGTGCCGGCGATTATGAAATTCCTTCTACATCGTTTTCATATTTTAATCCTAAAACTAATTCGTATAAGACTTTAAGCAGCGATAGTTATCAGATTAAAGTGGGCCGCTCCGACAACTCAAGCCAGAACATCAGCTATGGCGGACGTACAAAAGAAGATGTCAGGTATTTGGGAAAAGACATTAGGTATATTTCTTTATTGCCTTATGAGTTAGAGCCTTTGGATCATTTTTTCTTTGGCTCTGCTATGTTTTATATTTACCTGATTGTTCCTCTGCTCTTATTGTTAATCATTGTGTTGGTGTGGCGAAAAGAGCGTGCCAAGCGCCGAAATGTTAGTTTGATGAAGAACAAAAACGCGACTAAAGTAGCTAAGAAAAGGCTCAAAGAAGCCAAATCGTTTTTGAAATCAAAAGCCGAAGCAGAGTTTTATAACGAAATGGGAAGTGCGCTTTGGGGCTATGTAAGCGATAGGTTCTCTATTCCTTTAGCCGAATTATCGATTGATACCGTTTCGGGGAAATTATTGGCCAAACAGGTGAAAGAAGAGATTGTTAAGGAGTTTGTGGATACGCTTAACGACTGTGAGTTTGCACGTTTTGCACCGGGAGATAAGGCTTCTACTATGGAAAAAGTATATCAACAGGGAATTGATGTGATTAGTAAAATTGAAGATCAAATAAAGTAATGATGATGAAAGCAAAATATATCGTATTGTTGTTTTTGGTTCTGGGCTCTTTTTATTCGCAGGCACAGGATTTTACAGCAGAGTTAAGCCAGGCTGAGTTGTCATATTCCGAATCTAAGTATGATACTGCAGCACTCATATATCAATCTATCCTCGACGAAGGTTATCATTCGTCGGAATTATACTATAATTTAGGAAATTGTTATTTTAAACTAAACGAGATTCCAAGCGCTATCTTAAACTACGAAAGAGCTTTGAAATTCGACCCCAATAATGACAATATACAGTATAACTTAAATTTATGTAATAGTTTAATCCCCGACAGGATTGATAAAATGCCGGAGTTGTTTTTTATACAGTGGTATAAAGGTTTATATAATTATTTCCCCATTGATGTTTGGGCCAAAATTATCATAGCCTTATTGGTGTTATTTTCTGTCTTCATGCTTCTGTATTTCCTGTCTTCCAAAATGTTTCTCCGAAAGATGGGCTTTTGGGCAGCCATGTTATTCTTGTTGTTTTTTGTGTTTTCGTTCTTTCTCACCACACAAAAATATGCCTCGTTTAAGAAACACAATCAGGCTATTATTTTCACACCAAGTATCACCGTAAAGAGTTCTCCTGCTAAAAATAGTGTCGATTTATTTGTTGTTCACGAAGGCACCAAAGTATTTATTATGGATCAGGTGGGAAACTGGAAAAAAATTAAGATTCAAAATGGAAGTATCGGCTGGGTAGAAACCGAAAATATGGTCATTATTTAGTTCGATTTTTATGATAAGACCCCTCAAATAAGTCATTTTTTTGGCTCAAATGTGGATGTTTTTATCAAAAAATTTAAACTTTTTTAACGAAGCGGTCTGTTTTTTAATGCTTTTACTTCTCTGTTTTTTCCTGATAATTTTAACGGCAATACAAGGGCTTATCTTTAAAACAGTGCTGTAAATACGATTATTATTGTGTGATAATAATTGAAAATCAAGATGTTAACTGCATGTGTGTTTAGCCTCTCTTATGCTTGTTGAATTCGTATTTTTTTTCTGCTTTATTGATATTTTACCATAGCGGATAGTTCTTAAAAAATGTTAAAACAAATTAGTACCTATAATTTGCTATGATGCAAAAATGATGTAACTTGTGCCACTATTTAAGCTTATAATATAAATAAAACATAAATAAAATCGAGTGGGTATGAAAAATAGATTTTTACGATTTACTTTTGTAGCTTTCCTAACAGGGATAACATCATTTTTGATGGCAGCACCTATTGAACAAGATCAGGGTGTTACCGTTGATAAATCTAAAAAAATGACTGCTTCGGCGTATCTTACTGCCGTAAGGAGTAATCAAATAACAGGTCAGATTAATATCGACGATGTATTACAAGCAAGGCAAGATGTTAATAGCATGAAAGCTGTTAACGATAATTTAGCCTGGGAGTCAATGGGTCCAAATAACTTTGGTGGTCCAACAAAAGCTATTATTTTCGATAATCAGGATGCCACAGGCAATACATTGTATGCCGGCAGCACCTCGGGTGGTGTATGGAAATCTGTAGATTATGGTAATATCTGGGAACAAGTAGCAATTAGTGATGTATTGAATGTGTCATCTATTTGTCAAGCCAGTGATGGTACTGTTTATGTAGGCACAGGTGTAAGCCTTGAGCCCGCTTCGGATAAAATTGCCGAAGGTAGTACTATTGGAAAAGGTGTTTTTAAACAAAGTGGTGATGGCTTTGTGTTAATGGAAGGAACAGCACCTGTAGGTGGCGAAGATACCGACTGGGCTTTTATTCAAAAATTAGCTATCGACGATGCCGGTCATTTATATGCTGCTACCAATACTGGTTTAAAGTATTATAATGGTTCTGAGTGGTCTTATGCTAAAGCCGGATCAGAGGAATTAGTAGGAAAGAGCTGTGATGTAGTTATCGAAGGAAATACCATTGTAACTGCTGTAGCAGGAAACACCTATATTTCTACTTCTGGCGCCGATGGTTTTGTGCTAAAGTCTGAAGATGCCGAAGGGATGTTACCTGTTGGTAATTTTGGAAGTATCAAATTTGCCATCTCCAAGAAAAACCCCGATTATATATATGCCAGTTATGTGGCTTCAAACGGAAGTTTATATAATACTTACCTTTCTGTAGACAATGGCAATTCATGGCGTATTGTATATCCCGGTGGTTCTTCATTAGGTGATATCTTCGAAGGTCAGGGATTAAGAAATAACTCTATTGCTGTTAATCCTCTTGATGAGAAAATGGTTTTTATTGGAGCTCATAACCTACATAAAGGATATGAGGCACAGCCTACCGGTTATTATAGCTGGCAGCAAGTGTCAAATGGCGGAAGTAATCCTTACCCTCCAATGGGTGAGTCTTTCTTCTTACATTATGGTGTTAATACTATTGTTTTTAATCCTTATACCAATGGTCATATCCTTTTTGGAACAGATGGTGGTATAGGTGCTACTAAAAACAATTTTAATAGTATCATTTTATTAAATCGTAAATATAATACCACTGAGTATTTTACAGTAAATGCCGATAAGTTTGGTAT
>Ga0256827_10002468_pt1 | contig 11919 bp, 8 predicted proteins | sample CV84metaG_FD_185977 | JGI IMG/M metagenome (GOLD analysis project Ga0256827, IMG submission 185977) | Hydrothermal vent microbial communities from East Pacific Rise, Pacific Ocean - CV84 | ecosystem: Environmental > Aquatic > Marine > Hydrothermal vents | place: Pacific Ocean: East Pacific Rise... | reverse complement strand
ATAGTTCTATTGTTAAATTGTTCTATTGTTAAACTGTTGCCATACATTAGGAAAAATAGAAAAATAATGAAGAAAGTTTTAATAATATTGATAACCGCAATAATTCTAATCTCTTGTGATGAAAATAGTGAATTAATGCCAATTTCTATAAAAGCAACTTTTGAAACCCCTTTTCCTAAACGTGAAAAAAATATGATTTATAAATTAGGGAAAGAATTTTCTTTAAAAAATAATAATGATACAGTCAATTTTAAAGTAATTTTTAATAAAAAAAATCATTTTAATTATATAATTAACAAAAAGACTAATGATACTGCTTTTTCTGGAATAGTCAATAAATATCGAGGATTGTATTATTTTAATGAACAAATAAATGACACAACCTATTGGATTTATGCCGTTAAAATTGAAAATGGAACAATAACAGGTTTAGGAACAGAATGGTTTCAAATGATATATTTAGATGAACAATTAGATGAAATTTTAAATAAGAAACGAAAAGAAAATGAAGATTTAAAATTATTAATTAAGACTATAAATAAAGACACAAGTATTATAAAATTAATTCCTCAAAAGAAAGTAATGCAAACTTTTTATCAATCAATAATAGATAGCTTACCACCAGATACGATAATTGACGGTTTTGATTATGAAAATTATCAAGAGTTATCAGGAATTAAGAATTACGAAATTGATACGACATTAAAAGAAACACAAAAAAAAGGAATTATTATTAATTTGTATCCAAATCCTGCTGATGAATTTATAACAATAGAGGTAGAGGTAGATAAAGCAAATAAAGATATCTTCTTTATAATTAATATTTATGGAGAAGTTGTAATGAGTGGTAAAATAATGGAAAAAGAAGTGAAAATTGATGTTTCTGAATTATCATCAGGTACTTATTTTATAAGTATTCCTAATGAAAATGGTAATAGAGAAATAAGGAAATTTATAATAAAATAAAAACGTATGGCAACAATGTGCAAAATCAATAGTGGTTTCAGTGGTATTCTTGGCGATAGTGGTTCTATTGTTAAACTGTTCTATTGTTAAATTGTTCTATGGTTCTATTGTTCTATGGCTAATTATTAATTATTAATTATCAATTATTAATTGTAATGTTCTATTGTTAAATTGTTCTATTGTTAATTACTAATTACACATTACTAATTACACATTACTAAATGGTTCTATTGCTAATCTTTAAATTAAGAATTAAAAATTAAGAATTAAGAATTAAAAATTAAGAATTAAAAATTCCATTATCAATTGTAATTAAATTGTTTGATGATTTAAATTTTGAGCAACAAGACCAAAATTAGATTTTCTATACAAACTCTATTTAAAAAAATATTAAAAAACATAATTTTTTTTATAATTTTGTACACATTATGATAGAATTTGAAAAAATAGTACCACGATTAACAGAGTTTAGCCCGGGAGCTGGTTGAGGTTGCAAAATATCGCCCGAAGATTTGGACACAATATTAAAATCTGATATTGTTTACAAAACCAACCCAAACTTATTGGTGGGTAACGATAAAAAAGACGATGCTGCTGTATTTAACCTTGGCGATGGTAAATCGATTATAAGCACAACAGACTTTTTTACACCAATAGTAGACGACCCTTATGATTTTGGCAGAATTGCTTCTGTTAACGCAATTAGCGATATTTATGCTATGGGCGGAAAACCCATAATGGCCATTGCTATACTTGGTTGGCCTGTAGATAAATTGCCTTTAGAAACTGCAAGAAAAGTATTAGAAGGAGCTAGAAAAGTATGCGATGAGGCAGGTATATCGCTTGCAGGTGGGCATAGTATAGAAATTGGCGACCCTGTTTTTGGTCTGTCGGTTACGGGTATTATTGATACACAAAAAGTTAAAGCAAATTCTGGTGCAACTAAATCTTGCAAGCTATTTACAACAAAACCTTTAGGTATTGGTATTATGGCTACTGCCGAAAAACAAAAAAAGATTACCGAAGAAGATAGACAAGCTATTGTCGATTTAATGTCTACGCTAAACAAAGTAGGGCAAGATTTATCGGAGTTTGAAGCAGTTAAAGCTATTACTGATGTTACAGGTTTTGGTCTTATTGGTCATTTGCTTGAAATATGCGAAGCAAGTAATTTAAAAGCAATTGTTGATTTTGATAAAGTTCCTACAATTAAAAATTTAGAAAAATATATAGAAATGAAAACTTTCCCTGGTGGATTGTTTAAAAACTATAAAAGTTATTCTAATAAAATTGAAGAAATTACAAAAATGCAACGAAATGTACTTTGCGATGCCCAAACTAGTGGTGGTTTGCTTGTAGCTGTTGATGTAAATGGTGTTGATGAAGTGGTTTCTTATATGAAAAGTATAAATCATCCATTTTTTGAAATAGGGGAGTTGATTGATTATGATAATTCTGGAAAGTATATAAAAGTTATATAATTGTCGGTAATTGGTATAAATTTTTCATTTCCAATGTTTTGTGCTTGTATACGATTTAGTTTTTGATTGCAATAGGTATTAAAACCATTGTTGAAAATTAAAACTTATTTGTGCAAATATTAATGTTAAAATTAATAATGCAAAATTTAGTTCCGAAATAAAACTATTTTTTGAATTAACATATCCATCAGTAATAATATAAGATATAGGAACTGCTGCAATAACAAGTATATCAATACCTACAAAAGGAAAAATTATATATGACATTAAACTAACCAAAAAGAAAATAAAGAATGATGACATAAATGTTCTAGAACTTATCTTTTTTGTAGAATAAACGCTCATTATTTTAAAAATGGATATTAATAAAATAAATAATAAATATCCATAAAACATGTAAGATGACAAGTCCATTTTAAAGTTATATTTAGCATCGGTAATAAATTTTATTATCTCGTCTTTAAACAAAAATAAAGTATCGTTTAAAAATAACAGTCCAATCAAAATAAAAATTGGAGCAATAAAACCTGTTATAATAACTAAAAACTCTTTAAATTTAAAAGAGTGTAGTATCATATACGAAATAAATAATGCCGTAATTAGAATAAACGCATTAAAATATATTAATCCGGCTACTGCCATCATAAAACCTGCATTAAACAGCTCTATATTAGGTTTGTTTTTTTTGTAAGATGAATATAACCAATCTATAGAAAATAGCACAAAGAAATTAGCAATTAAAGCAGGAATTGCATATTGAGTAAAAATGCTACTACTTAAAATTATTAAGAAAATTAATGCATGCAAAAATGTTCGTTGTTTAATAAAGATAAAATCTTTGTTAAGTTTAGAAAGATAGAAACTTTGCGTGATAGCAAAAACCAATGCAATTATTTTTGACACATAACAATTGTAATTAATATAAGGGCTAATAAACTTATACAAAGGCATTTGAAAGCCTATGTCATTAATGAATTGCTGATTACAATTAATAAAACCATTAAGCCATAGCAATATCCCTGTTAATGGGATTAACAGTATTAGGTAGGTCTTATTTGTTTTGTATAAGCTTAAAAACATTAGTTTTATTTTAAATCGAACCCTATATCTTTTCTATAATTTTTTTTGTCAAATTTAATAATTTCTGCTTTTTCGAAAGATTTTTTAAGAGCTTCTTCTATATTATTACCAAAAGAACTTACAGCTATTACTCTACCTCCAGAAGTTAATATTTTATTGTTATCAAGTTTTGTTCCTGCATGAAAAATAGTTTGATTATCAATTTTATCTAAACCTGTAATTTCTTTGTTTTTTTCATAAGCTTCGGGATAACCACCAGACACAAGCATTACAGTAACCGCAGTTTCAGTATTAAATTCTATTTCAACTGTATTTAATTCTTGGCTTGATACTTTTGTTAGAATATCTAGCAAATCTGATTTAATCCTTGGTATAACAACTTCAGTTTCAGGGTCACCCATTCTTACATTATATTCTATAACTTTTGGTTCTCCATCAACTTTTATTAAACCAAAAAAGATAAATCCTTTATAATCTATACCTTCTTCTTTTAAACCTTTGATTGTTGGATTTATTATTTGATTTTTTACTTTTTGGGTAAACTCATTATTGGCAAAAGGTACTGGCGAAACAGCTCCCATACCACCTGTATTTAGCCCTGTATCGCCTTCGCCTATTCGTTTATAATCTTTTGCTTCTGGTAATAAAACATAGTTTTTGCCATCGCTTATTACAAAATAAGAAACCTCTATTCCGTCTAAAAATTCTTCGATAACAACAGTGCTGCTTGCATCGCCAAACATACCTGAAAGCATTTCGTTTAATGATGTTTTTGCTTCGTTAATATCATCAATAATAAGAACGCCTTTGCCTGCTGCAAGACCATCGGCTTTAAGCACATACGGCGATTTTAAGCTTTCTAAAAAATTATATCCATCTTCTATATTGTTTTTTGTAAAGCTTTTATATTTTGCTGTTGGAATGTTGTATTTTATCATAAATTCCTTAGAAAAAGCTTTACTTCCTTCGAGCATTGCTCCTTTTTTATCAGGACCAATTATGCTAATATTTTTAAGTTGATTGTCTTGTTTAAAAAAATCTACAATACCGGCTACAAGTGGTGCTTCTGGTCCTACAACCACAAGTTTAATTTTGTTGTTTAATACAAAAGTTTTTACTTCTTCAAAATTTTCAGGCGATAGGTTTACATTTGTACAACAAAGTTCTGTGCCAGCATTTCCGGGTGCTACAAATACTTTGTTGGCTTTTTTACTTTGCTTAATTTTCCAAGCAATTGTATGCTCTCTACCTCCTGAACCTAATATAAGGATATTCATTTTTACTAATTTATTTTATTTACCAACTATTACAAATTCTGTTCTTCTATTTTTTGCTCTGCCTTTTTCTGTTTTGTTAGAAGCAATTGGTTTTGTTTGACCATAACCTTTGTAACCAACAATTTGGTTGGTATTTACTCCCATTATTATTAAATAATCTCTAACGGCTTTAGCACGTTTTTTAGATAAAGTCATATTTTTATTTGCATCTCCAATATTATCTGTATGTCCTTCAATTCTAATTTTTAGTTTAGGATTTTCGTTAAGATAATCAACAAAAGTGTTTAATACAAACATACTAGCTTTGTCGAAAATTGCCGAATTTGTAGCAAAATAGATATTATTGATTTCCACTTTTTTACCTATTTCAATTTTTTTCATTTTAAAGTTAATGCTTTTTGGAACAGATAAAAGTTGTTCTTGTTTTGGTTTAAGATAAACAGATGTAAATGCATAATCTTCTTTTTTAACTGTCATTAACAGTTCTTCGTCTTCGTTTTCTAGTGCAACGGCTATTGCGTAATCTCCTGTGGCACTATCTACTACTGCCTCTGTAACAATATCGGTAACTGTAGATTTAATTTCAATTTTAGCTCCTTTAATAACATTGTCGTTTTCGTCTAAGGCAGTTCCTTTTGCAAAAAATACTCGCTTTGGTCGTGCATCTTCATACAAATCGAAAGAATATACATTATAAACATTATTTTTGCCTAATGTGTTTGATGAAAAATAAGCTTTTTCGCCATTTGTACTAACAATTAAGCCTACCTCGTCATCTTTGGAATTGATGGGGTATCCTATGTTTTTAGGTTGCGACCAAGTGCTATCGTTAAGTCTTTTAGAATAATAAATATCGAAACCACCTACGCCAAATCTTCCATTTGTGGCAAAATATAATGTTTGACTATCGGAGTGCATAAAAGGTGATTTATCATCACCAATTGTATTAATTGTTTCGCCTAAATTAACTGCGGGTTGCCAATTTCCATATTCATCTTTTGTGGAGCTGTATATATCTACATTAAAAGTTGCCATATCTTGAACATCAACACCTATGTTTGTTGCACGCATGCTTGCAAAATATAATGTATTGCCATCGGCAGAGATTGATGGTTGACTTTCCCAAGAGTATTTTCCATTAATGTTGGGTCCTAAATTTTTTGGTGGTGTCCATTCTCCTCCGTTATTGTGCGATACAAATATATCGCAATTTTTAAATGTTCCTGATGATGTTCTTTTTCTTGCGGTGTTGCATATTGTTATATACAAATATTTGTTGTCTATAGAAATACTTATTGCTCCTTGATTTTGACCTCTGTTAAATGGTGGAGGCATTGTAACTCCTTCTGAAAATTCAGGGTTTTCTTCCTCAATAGGATTAATTCTTTTGCTATATGTAAATTCTTCTACCGATTTTGAGGAAAATTCATCTGATGCTTGTTTGTCAACGCTTCTGGTATAAAAAATATACTCTCCATCGGGAGAGATTAAAGGTAGATATTCATTGTTAAATGTAGATACTCCATCAACCTGTGCAGGGTTATAATCTACCGGATTGCTAATTAAATCGACATAAGCTTCGCATCTTTCATACATATTTGCACCTTTGTCATATTCTTTATGTTTTTGCCCTTTGTTATAAAAGGGTTCTAACCATATTAGTGCTTTTTCAAATTCGTTGTGTTCGTATAATATTGCACCTAATTCGTAGTTGGCTGTATAATTTCTGTATTCTGGACAAATTTTAGCCGACATTAAAAAATATTTTGCCGATAAACCTTGATATTTTTGCATTGGTTTAAGGCTATGGGTTTGATTAATGTTTCTGTAAGCTTCTTCAGATTTTTGTTTATAAACGTAACCTAAGGTAAAAGCTGCTACATAAAAATCAGGATGACTTTTAACTATATCATGTAATTGTTTAATCCCTTTTAATTTATCATCTTTTAATCTAGACTTAAGTAATGTAATAGCTTTGTCATATTGCTTTTTAGCTTTTTTATTATTTACTTGACAGCTTTGTGATATTGCATTGTTAGATAAAAACAATACAATTACAACTAAAATTAAATACTTAAATTTGGTGTGTGTGTTCAAAATTTTATTAATCATATTCCCCTTTTATTGATCTTTAGCTTTTTTTATTATTGCATCAGCTTTGTCTTTTGCTGTTTTTCTAATATTATCGGCTTCTTTTTTTCCTTTATCTTCGGCTTGTTTAGCTTTTTTATTTGCTTCATCTTCGGTTGCATTGGCTTTTTTATCGGCTTCTTTTATTAGTTTATCGGCTGATAATTCTGCTGCTTTCTTTTTAAAAGGATTATTGCCGGCTTCTTTTATTAATTTATCGCCTTGTTTTTTGGCTTCATCTCTTATTGATTTTGCAGTAGTTTTGCCATTAGAACGTATTTTGTTTGCAGTTTGTTGTGCTGTTTGTTCTATTTGTGTAGCTCGTTTATCGGCTTCGGCAATTATTTTATCGGCTTGTTTTTGAGCTTCGGCAATTCCTTTTCCTTTGGCTTTGTCTACTTCTTTGTTAAGTTTATCTATTACTTGCTCTTTTATATTATCAGCAGCATTATTTGCTTGGTTGGCTAAATCAAGTTTAATTACAGGTTTGTCTATTGTTCCTGTAATTAATCCTTTAATGTCAATAAATTCAGGTACTTTAACATCTACTCCGTTTGCTCCGGCTAAGGCCGATAAGTTATTCATTACTGCATTTGCTTGAGCTCCTAAATCTTTGCTTGGTATTTTCATATCCATATTGTATGCTAAGCTTTGGTCTATGCCTTGTTTTCCTCCGAAAGAGAATTCGCTGTTACCTGATTTTGTGGTAAATGGTTCTACTTCAATATTTCCGTCAACTATTGTAAAATTAACATTTACATTAGATAGTTCCATTGTTTTGTATTTGTCAGATTTAAGTAATCCGGCAAGTTTGTTAAATATATCTGAGTTATCAATGGTAATTTTATTAGATGAAAAATGTCCTTTTCCGTTTACGGTGTTCATTATTGGTGATAAAGAATCGTTTAATAATGAGTTGAAACTAAATATCATAGAGAATTTACCTGAACAGTTTTTAGCAATTGGGGCTGTTTCTTGTATCATATCAAATGCGTTGTATGCTTTGTGTATATCAAATTCTGATATATCCATATTGAAATCTACATTTGGTTTTGTTATATCTTTTGTTGAATAGAATCCGTTTAAATTCATAGAGCCATCAAGCATATTCATTTTTAGATTATCCATTGCGGCAACTCCTTCTTTTATAGTCATTTTACCAATAATATCAGTAATATTAAGTTTATCGTATAATACTTTTTTAAAGTTTGTATTTAGTTCAAAATCAATATTTTTTGGTATTTCTATTATTTCTAATGCTTCTTCGCTTGAGCTTGTTGTGTCGGTGGTGTTTTCGGCTGTTTCGGTGTTTTCTTCGTCTGACATGAATTCGTTTAGATCTAAGTTATTAGAGTTTACGTTGAAAACGCCTTTTAGTAAATCGTCTTTAAAATAGTACGATAAAAGGTTGTCGATTCTACCATTAGCACTAATATCTGATTTGCCTATTTGTGTTTTGAAACTGTTTAAAGCAACATATTGTGGACTAAATTCAAGTTCTGTTTCTGAAATTAATACACCATCAGGAAAATCGGCATCTTTATATAAGAAGTTTTCTAATCCTATTTTTCCTTGGGCATAAAAATCTTCGTAGTGTTCTTCTTCTATTGTAGAAAGGTTTCCTTTAAAAGAAAGGTTTGATGTTAATATTCCTGACATTTGCATACTGTCTAATGGTATTATGTCTTTCATTTTATTAAAATCTATTGTTCCTGTAAAGTTTCCATCTATATAAGGGTCGCTAATTGGTGTTTTTGTTAAAACTCTAATGTCAAATGGGTTTTGAGCCATTTCTATATGAAATTTCTTTAAATCTACAATTGTGTGGTCGTCAATGCCATCGGGGTTTGCAATGTTTAGATCTATTGCAATATTGTTTACGGCAGCAGGTACATCAGGGTATTTAAACATTGCATTGTTAACTAATAAGTTAAGTTCAAATGCAGGTAAAGATGTATTGTTGTAAGTTCCTTTTGCAAAGCCATCTAATTTAAGGTTTCCAGCGGTTTTAACATTTTCAAAGTCTGTCATGTAAATAACTGGTACTAAAGATAATAAGCTTTTAAAGTTTGTGTTGTTTGTTGCAAATTTTATATCCATATTAATATCGTTGTCGGGCATTGCAACAAATCCTTCAAAGGCTAATTCTAAGGTGTTTATTCTAAATAAGTTTTTGTTAAATGTAAATTTAAAATTTTCTAAATCGGCTTCAATATCGGCATCGTATGCCATTTCTGTTTTGTTTAGCATTTTAACGCCGTCTTGTTCAAAGCTAAGTTCTTTTATTAAGGTTTTTATTTTTAATATTGTTTTTTCGGCACTTAAATCTCCGTTTAGTTCAAAGCTTAAATCATTTATATTTGCCGACATATTTCCAGGGTAGTCTTTATATGTGATTATTGCATTGTTTATTGCGAATAAGTTTAATGCGAGATTAAATGCTCCGTCGTCGCTTGTTTCTTCTACAACCTCTTCAACTGCTTCGTCATCTGTGCCCTTATCGCTTTCTATTGTTATATCCCAGTTTGCAGAGCTGTCGGGCAAAACAATTGCATTAATTATTGGTTTATCTATAATTATTGATTTTATTTTAATGTTATCGCTCATTACCGACATTAAATCTACTTCGGCAGAGAATTTTTGCATATTAAAAAGTGTGTCATTGGCAAATTTATTTTTACCAATTACTTTAACATCGTTGATTTCGAAAAGTAAATTTGGAAAACTGCTGATAATTGATAAATCAAACTCGCCAAATTCTATTTTAGCATTTAGTTGTTTATTTATTTCTTGCTTAGATAATTCTATTAATTTTCCTTTAAAAATGAAAGGAGTTGCTACAATTACGATTAAAAAAATCACAATAACTAAGGCTGAATATTTTAAAATTTTTTTCATGATATTACTATATTTGAATTTGTGTTAAAAATAGTAATAATCAATCATTAAAAAAAAAATATATGATGTATTAATTAACTTTTTATTAAGACTTTTTTTTAAGTATAATAAACATAGGGTTATATGTTAATGAAACGCCATGTTTTTCTGTGAAATTTTGTGTGTATATTTTAAAAAAATCTTTTAATTTTATTTTATTATTTTTAATTAAGCCATTTACTCCTGTATTTTTTATGTGTTTTAAAACCTCGAAAGGGTCGTTAAAAAAAAGTTGTTTTTTATATGTATGTGTATAAATTGTTTGGTAATATTTTTCGGTGTTTTCTAGGATTTTATCTAACGGCATATATTCTAAACCGCTGTTGTATATCGATTTTATTTCTTTAAAATTATCGTTACCAAAACTTGTAAAGGCTATAATGCCATTAGTGTTTAATAGTTTTTTAGATTGTAAAAGAAATTTATTTAAGTTATTAAACCACTGAAATGTTGCATTTGAGATTAACAAATCGTTGTTTTCGGGAAACTCTAGAGTGGTTTCTGCATCTGCCTCAATGTATTGATAATCAACATTTAAATTAGATACAATACTTCTGATAATACCTTTGTAATCGCTAGCTAAATCGTTAGTAATAAGTTTTTTGAAATCTATCTTGTCAACTATTTCTTGTGTTAATAAGCCTGTTCCACTTCCTATTTCTAATATATGATTAAATTTATTTCCTGAGTATTCAATAATATAGTTAAGCAAGTTTTCTGCCATCTCTTTTTGAATAATAGCATGGTTATCGTAAGTTTTTATACTGCTTAAAAATTTATCTTTAACTAAATCTTTATCAATCTGAAATTGCATATTCTATTATCTCCTCCCAAGTTTTCCAATGATAAAATATAAAATGTGGTGCATCTATTGTTTTATATGGTATTTTACCATTCCAATAATTTTCTTGATTTTTTGTAGGACAGATTAAATCTCTATCACCAATTACAACAATATCGAAAATATTTTTAGGTTCTGCTAAGTTTTTAAAATTTGTTTTCAAAAATATTAGTTCTTCTTTTTGTTCTTCTATTTTGCGAATAGCTTTGTGTTTTTTGAACATATCGGGTATTTCTACGCCGTTCCACATACGTTTAAAAAATTTTGCTCTGCCTATTGGCGAAAAATTATCGATTGTTGCTTTGTAAACCCCTGTAACAATTCCATAAGTATTATCAACAGGCTTTAATGTTCCTGCAAATGCTATTTTATGTTTTATTTTATTTTGATATTTTTCGGTAATTACTGAACTTACCCAAACACCCATAGACCAAGCTATTAAATTTACTTCTTCGTATTTATCGAATAGTTCATTAAAATTGAAATCAGGGTTTAAATTGGTGTAATGATAAAATAATATTACATCATATTCGTTAGAGCTAAATTCTTTAAAAATGGTGTAATCCATTCCCCAACCGTTAAAAAACAGTATTAGTTTTTTGTTATTATTAGATATTAAAAAATATTCTTTCACTATTTCGTAAAATTTTGGCAAAAGTAAACTAATTTTTTAATTTAAAAGTTTTAAAATTTATTAAATTATAGGGGGGCTTCTTTATTTTTCAAAATTTATTATAATAATCTTATCAGCAAACCTAGAACTTCTTAAAAATTGAGAGATTAGTAATTGCTATAATGTAAAGATGCAGTAAAGTATGTGTGTGCCGTGCAAAAAAACACTAAATATTAGTTGTTATTAAAAAATTAGCTTACATTTGCCCTTTAATAATTTTTATAGTATAGTATAATGAAAAAAGGAAGTGTAAAATTCTTTAATGGAACAAAAGGTTTTGGTTTTATTATTGAGGACGATTCTAAAGACGAGTACTTTGTACACGTATCAGGATTAATTGATCAAATTCAAGAAGGTGACTTAGTAGAATTTGAATTAAAAGAAGGTAAAAAAGGTCTAAATGCCGTAAATGTAAGAGTAATCTAATATTTAACATTTTAAACTTAATTACAAAAAACTGCCTATCAATAATTTGATAGGCTTTTTTTATGTTCATTTTTTTAGAATAAGGTGAAAAAATATATATCCAAACTA
>Ga0256827_10002466_pt1 | contig 11920 bp, 6 predicted proteins | sample CV84metaG_FD_185977 | JGI IMG/M metagenome (GOLD analysis project Ga0256827, IMG submission 185977) | Hydrothermal vent microbial communities from East Pacific Rise, Pacific Ocean - CV84 | ecosystem: Environmental > Aquatic > Marine > Hydrothermal vents | place: Pacific Ocean: East Pacific Rise... | reverse complement strand
GAAATTCCTACTTTCTTTAAACAACGATATAGCCAAAGAAGTTCAACAGGATTATCAATATAAGAACTCTGGTTTTTTTTCAGACAAAAAGCCTTATTTGTATGAGGATAAGGGTGATAAGGTCTTCGTTTTGGGCGATATTTATAATTTAGAGGAAGAAGATATTGCGCAATCTGTTTATAATATTTTTATAAAAGAATCGCAAAAAGGATGGAAAAATTTAGATGGAGAATTTACCATTATAATGTATTATGAAAAAAAATGGATTTTATATCGAGATAGGCATGGAGCCGGTCCTCAAATTTATTTTACAAAAAATTATTGCGTCTCGCATCCGCAATTGCTCCATCAATGTAAATCGGTGCAAATTATTCCTGATTTTGAAACAATAGCTCTTTTTCTTAAAATAGGTTATATTCCCTCACCTCAAACAGCCTTGAAAAATGTAAATAAATTGCCAGCAGGCTATTTCTTAATATTGGAAAATAATAAAATAGAATTTCAAGATTTGTATGGCTATGAAGATTTTGGAAATAGTACATCTGCCATTAAAATAACAGAACAAGAAGCAACAGCAGAATATGAACGTTTGCACAAAAAGGCAATCCAGGCAAGGGTAAAAAACAGTAAAAATGTTCAACTTCTTTTAAGTGGAGGATATGATTCTGGAGGAAATATTGCCGGTCTTAGAGATGTTTATCAAGGGAAAGCAAGTTCTTATTCAATAGGTTTTAAAGATAACCCTTGGTCAGAACTTCCTTTAGCAAAATTAATGTCAGAAGTTTACAATACAGAACATTTTGAGTATGAGATTGATGGTTCTGAAATTGAAGATTTGCCACAAATAGTAGCGCAATTTGGAGACCCTTTTAATGAAGGAGGAATGATGGTGAATTATACTGTTATGAAATTGGTAAAGCAAAATAATGGTACAGGGGTTATTTTGGGAGGAGACGGCAACGATCAGCATTTTGGAAGTGCGGGTAGAGAATTAGCATTACACTACAAATACAAAAAAAATGGACTGTCTTTTTTTCAAAAAGCTTTTCAGATGTTTGCAGAAATGCCAACTTTTAATAACGATAATATATTTTTTAAGTTAAGATTTCATAACGAAAAAGTTCTTCATATTTTAGAAAGTGATGCTTTTGGTTTTAGAGAATCTGAAATTAAGAAAATCTTAAATCGCAAATTAGATCTTAATAAACCTCAATATTTAAATAAGATTCCTCAAAAAATATCATCATTTGATGAATTGTTTAATGTTCACAATTATTTTGGAGATATTAAGCAAGTAATAAACGAACTTATACTTTTTAAAGCTTCAAAATTGGCCGATCAAATGAATAATCATTTGACTTTTCCTTATATGAGTACCGATTTGTATAATTTCTTAAAGCAAATGCCACGTTCTGTTAAGTTAAAAGGAAATATAGATGATTGTGCTAAGGGAAGAGGGAAATCTAAATATTTACATAAAAATTATTTGTACCCTAAATTACCTAAAGAAATTACAGAACGAAAAAAACAAGGAGGTTTTGCTCCATTGCCTATTTTCTTTAAAGATGATCAGCGTTTTCAGAAAATCTCAAAAATTATATTGAATGCTAAGATTACAAAAAAATATTTAAATTTTTCTTATGTGGAACATATTCTAAATGAGTATCGTAAACAAAACGCACAACCAGTTTATTGGTTTTGGAATCAGCAGGTTAGAGCGTTTAAGATTTTTAATTTGTTGGTTTTAGCAATTTGGTGGGAAACTGTAATTGAGAATAGGAAAATTGAAAATTTGTCAGAATTAATATAATTATAAAAAAGCCCAAAATATGAGAATAGCAATAGAAGGACAACGACTTTTTAGAGAAAAAAAGCATGGAATGGATTTCGTAGCTTTAGAGTTAATTAAAAATTTGATGAAGATTGATAAAGAAAACGAATATTTCGTTTTTGTTGCTCCCGATAAAGATAAATGTTTACACGATACTTCAAATTTTAAAATTATAGAATTAGAAGGAGGATTATATCCAAAATGGGAGCAAATAGCTTTGCCAAAAGCAGTTAAAGAATATGGTTGTGAACTGCTCCAATGTACAAGTAATACAGCACCTATATATTCACCTGTTCCTTTTATTGTAATCTTACACGATATTATTTATATGGAAAGTGTAGCGATTTTCCGAAAAGGTTATACTTGGTATCAGAAAATAGGAAATATGTACCGCAGATTTGTTGTGCCTCGTATTTTAAAAAAAGCAGCAAAGGTAATTACGGTATCTAATTTTGAGCGGAATAGAATAAAAGAATTTTTTCAATTGAAAGAAGAAAAAATAGTGGCTATATATAATGGTGTTGGAGAGCATTTTATGCAAATTGACGATGTAGAATATCTACAACATATACGAGAAAAATACAATTTGCCAGAACATTATTTTTTCTTTTTAGGAAATACCGATCCTAAAAAAAATACTAAAGGAGTTTTGCAAGCTTACTCTGCCTATGTAAAAAAACAAGGTGAAGATGTAAAACTTTTAATGTTAGATTATGATGAAACAGAACTTGTTTCTTTATTGCAAGAAATAGGAGATCCCAATTTGCGTAAGCAAATTTATTTGGCAGGATATGTAAATAATCAAGATTTGCCAGCTATTTATAATATGGCAGATTTGTTTTTATATCCATCTTTACGCGAAAGTTTTGGAATCCCAATGTTAGAGGCAATGGCTTGTGGTACTCCAGTTATTACTTCCAATACTTCTTCTATGCCAGAAGTTGCAGGAGATGCAGCCTTAATAGTAGATCCGTATAATTCAAAAGAAATAACATCTGCAATTTTAGACCTAATAAATGATAAAGAAAAAAGAGAACAATTGATACAAAAGGGATTGATTAGAGTTAGAGCTTTTTCTTGGAGAGAAATGGCAAAAGAAAATTTGAAATTGTATAACGAGGTGTTAGAGCAAGACGTTGTAGAAACACGCTACAATACAAGAATGTTATTTATTTAAAACCTGTTTGTAGAATGATAAAAAATAGAGACATTGTAATTGTTGGCTTGCAGCCATGGGATATAGAAATAGGTAGTAATTGTAAAAATATCGCTTTAGAATTTTCTAAAAATAATCGAGTTTTATATATCAATGCTCCTTTAGATAGATTGACAGCGATTCGTCAAAAAGAAAAACAATCTGTTAAAAAAAGATTAAGAATAATAAAAAAATTACAACCTAATATCTATAAAATAAAAGAAAATTTATGGAATTTTTATCCGAGAAAAAAAATAGAATCCATTAGTAGGTTGAAAAATAATTTCTTATTTGATATATTCAATAAAAGAAATAATAAAATTTTTGCCAAAGAAATTAAATATGCAATCCAAAAATTAAACTTTAAAGACATTATCATTTTCAATGATAGTGATATGTTAAGAAGTTTTTATCTAAAAGAATTAATAAAACCTAAATTATACATTTATTACACGAGAGATAATTTAGTCTCTATGGATTATTGGAAAGTACAAGGTGCTAGAATAGAGCCTTTGCATATGAAAAAAGCAGATTTTGTAGTGGCTAATTCTACTTATTTAGCACGTATAGCATCGCAGTATAACGAAAAATCTTACTATGTGGGGCAGGGTTGCGATGTCTCTGCCTTCGATCCCGAAAAAGTTCAAGAAGTACCCTTAGACATAAAAGATATTAAAAAGCCAATAGTAGGATATATTGGAGCTTTGTTAACGGTTCGTCTGGATATAGATATTATTATCCACATAGCAAAAAAACGAAAAGATTGGAATATTGTTTTGGTAGGTCCAGAGGATGACGATTTTAAAAAGAGTGAATTGCACAATATGGATAATGTTTTCTTTTTAGGAAATAAACAAGGAGAAGAATTACCAGCGTATTTAAAAGCTTTTGATGTAGCAATTAATCCTCAAAAATTGAATCCATTGACTATAGGAAATTATCCTAGAAAAATTGATGAATATTTGGCAATGGGAAAAATAACAGTAGCTACTAAAACCGAAGCAATGAGTATTTTTTCTGAATATACTTATCTGGCAAATAATAAAGAAGAATATGTTGAACTTATAGATAAAGCATTGCAAGAAAATACAAACGAAAAAGAAAAACAAAGAATGCTTTTTGCTAAGGCACATACTTGGGAAAATAATGTTGGACTTATCTATGATTATATAGAGAAGTTTGAGAAAAATAAATTATAGTATAAAAAAAGTAAATAATGAAAATATATCAAGAATATATGGAAGAGAACTCTATGGTCTCTATTCTTTCGCATGTATTTTTATTATACATTGTGTCTATCACACCTTTAGAACCACGCAATCATCTTGTTGACAATATTTATTATCTAAGTTTTTTTCTTTCTTTACTTTCTTTAAGAGTATTGTTGATTTATTTAAAACCTCAAAAATATTTTGAAAAATTAGCAGAGCTATCTATTTATTTAACAGGGGTTTGGTGGTCTGTTTTGCTTTCTTTCGAGATTTATTATAGCTCATCATTTGATACTATAGATACTGTATTGTTGTTTCTGATTATAGGAATAGCATCTGGAGGAGCATTTTCAATGTTTAAGAAAAAAAGATTGGTTATTTCATATATTTTGATTTTGATGCTTCCAACACTTATAAGTATGTATTATTCTGGAATGAAATTAGGAATCTTGTTGGCTGGGGCAATGTTATTATTTATAGGATTTAATATAGTATATTCTGCAAAACATAATAAAATATGGGAAAAACTTCAGAAAAATCGAGAAAAGATGTTTTTACAAGCAGAAGAATTAGAACTTTATAATAAAGAATTAAACATAGCTCTCGAAGAATCTAAAGATGCAGCTCGAATAAAATCAGAATTTTTGGCAAATATGAGTCACGAAATTCGTACGCCAATGAATGGAATAATAGGAGCAGCTGATATTCTTAGAGGAATGAAAATAGATACCGAAACAAGAAAAATGGTAGATATTATTTACCAATCAGGAAATTCTCTAGTTACAATTATCAACGATATTCTCGATTTTTCTAAAATAGAGGCAGGGAAAATGGAAATAGAATATATTCCTTTTGACTTACTTCAATCTATAGAAAATACTATTGATATTTTAAAAACAAATGCAGAAAAAAAGAAATTAGAATTGATTTTCTTTTTCTCCTCAAAAATAAAACATAAAGTAATAGGAGATGAAACAAGGATTAATCAAGTGTTGATTAACTTAGTAGGAAATGCTATTAAATTTACAAAAGAAGGGCAGGTTTTTGTTAAGGTAGATTTGATGGAAGAAAGTGAAAAATATTATAATTTAAAATTTTCTGTAGAAGATACAGGAATAGGTATCTCTTTAGAAAATCAAGCAAAAATATTTGATTCTTTTACCCAAGCTAATGGTTCTACAACCAGACAATTTGGAGGTACAGGATTGGGAACAACAATATCTAAAATGTTGGTAGAATTGATGGGAGGTGAAATAGCATTGCAGAGCCCAAACCCCAATAATACCGTAAATGATAAAGGAAGTGTTTTTTCTTTTCAAATTAAATTGAAAAAAGGAGAAATATTGCAACAAACAATAACGATAAACAAAACGATAGTAGGAAAAAATGCGCTGATAATAGATGATAATGAAACAAATTGTTTTGTTTTAGGAGTAATGTTAAAGAATTGGGGGATAAAATCACAAGAAGTTTATGATGGAATTCAAGCTGAAAATCATCTGAAAAATTATAACGATTATGATCTTATTTTTCTAGATTACAATATGCCTAGATATAATGGGTATCAAGTTTTTGAGAAAATTAGAAAATATTTAAAGAAAAAAACAAAGGTAATTATGATATCGTCTAACTATACAGACGTTACACAAAAAGAAATTCAAAAAAGAGGTATTGATTCTTTATTTTATAAGCCTCTAAAACAGAGTGATTTATATCAAAATATAGTTAATCTGTTTTTGAAAAAAATAATTGCACCCGTAAAAGAAGAAAATAAACAGCATTATAATTTTGAAAACTTACAAGTCTTGGTGGTAGAGGATAATGTTATTAACCAAAAGATAGCTTTGTCTATTTTAAAACAAGTGAATATAAAAGCTGATATAGCCAATAATGGACAAGAAGCATTAGATAAATTGGAACAAAAAAAATACGATGTGGTATTTATGGATATTCAAATGCCTATATTAGATGGTATTCAAACGACAAAAAAAATGAGAGCTATAGGTATGCAAACAACTGTTATTGCAATGACAGCAAATGCTATGAAAGGAGATATGGAAATGTGCCTAAATGCTGGAATGAATGATTATATATCAAAGCCATTCAAAAAAGAGGATTTATACAATTTATTGAAAAAATATAATTCTTAGCAAAAGAAATTTTAGGAATCTAAATCAATTTCACCAATCATACTTTTCTTTTTCCTTCTTACCTTAATATTTGCCTTAGACTCTTCGCGAGAGAGTAAACGCTCTATATTTTTTTGATGTGTAAAAAGTAGTAATATTGCTATTACCATAGAAAATATAACCAAAGGAAGTGTTGTTGTTTTAAATACTACGATAATTAAAATAGGGAAAGAAAATCCCGCTATCATTGAGCTTAAAGAAACATATTTGGTTATCAACAAAGTTGTAACAAAAATACCGATAGCAATAAGAGAAGCCACAGGATGAATAGCGATAACCAATCCTAAAAGGGTTGCAACTCCTTTCCCTCCTCTAAACCCAACATATATAGGAAAAATATGCCCAATTAAAGCCATAACACCTAAAGCCAATTGATAAGTAACCAATTGGTGATTAGATAATAATAAATAATCATTGGTAAAAGCAGCAAATTGAACAACAAGCCAACCTTTAAAAATATCAAAAATTAAAACAGGAATTCCAGCTTTTACACCTAATACTCTGAAAGTATTGGTAGCTCCAGCATTACCACTTCCATGCTCTCTGATATCCATTCCATAAAACATTTTTCCAACCCAAACGGCTGTAGGAACAGAACCTATCAAATAAGCAAGAAGAATAGTTGAAATAATGATAAAAATACTCATGTTTTTTTCGATATTACAACGCAAAGGAAGTAAAAAAAAACGGGGAATCAAAAAATATACAAAATTTAAAACAAAGAAAGAGAGTCCTTTTGTTTTGTAATCACTTGTGCTATAAGTTTTTGTAAACGTAAAAGCAATTGCTAAAAAAAGCTTTCTTTTTTGTTAAATAAGTTTTGAAACAAGGTATCAATCCAACATATTTGCGTAATTTTGCAAATTGTTTTCTTACAAAGTAGTGAGAAAGTGTAATATAAATATATGAAAGTAGATAAAATAAGAAACATTGCTATAATAGCACACGTTGACCATGGAAAAACAACACTCGTTGATGGTTTAATGTATCAGTGTAAATTGTTTAAGGAGCACGAAGAAAAAAAAGAATTAATATTAGACAACAACGATTTAGAAAGAGAAAGAGGTATTACTATTTTATCTAAAAACGTTTCTGTTAATTATAAGGGTTACAAGATTAATATTATAGATACTCCTGGTCACTCTGATTTTGGGGGAGAAGTTGAACGAGTATTAAATATGGCCGATGGGGTTTTGCTTTTGGTTGACGCATTCGAAGGACCAATGCCGCAAACAAGGTTTGTACTTTCTAAAGCTATAGAATTGGGATTGAAACCAATAGTTGTTGTTAATAAGGTTGATAAAGAAAACTGCCGACCAGAAGAAACACAGGAAAACGTATTTAATTTAATGTTTGCTCTTGATGCTTCCGAAGATCAATTAGATTTTTCTACAATTTACGGTTCATCTAAACATGGATGGATGTCTGATGATTGGAAAGACGGAAAAGGAGATTACACACCTTTGTTAGATAAAATTATAGAAGATATTCCAGCACCTACTACACAAGAAGGAACATTACAGATGAAAATCACTTCCATAGATTATTCTAATTATTTAGGAAGAATAGCTATAGGGAAAATAACAAGAGGAGAGATAAGTGTAAATCAGCAAGTCTCTATTGTTAAGAGAGATAATTCTGTTTTTAAAGCTAAAATCAAAGAACTTTATATTTTTGAGGGCTTAGGACGTACTAAGGTAGACAAAGTTTCTTGTGGAGAGATTTGTGGAGTAGTTGGTATCGATGGTTTTGATATTAGCGATACCATTGCCGATTTAGAAAATCCAGAAGGTTTACCTCCAATTCCTATCGATGAGCCAACAATGAGTATGTTATTTACAATAAATAACTCTCCATTTTTTGGTAAAGATGGAAAATTTGTAACCTCAAGACATTTGCGAGATAGACTTTTTCAAGAAACAGAAAAAAACTTAGCCTTAAAAGTAGAAGAAACAGATTCTACCGATTCTTATATGGTATATGGTAGAGGAATTTTACATATCGCTATTCTTATAGAAACAATGAGACGCGAAGGTTATGAATTTCAAGTAGGAAAACCTCGTGTTATAGTTAAAGAAATTGATGGCGTTAAAAATGAGCCTATTGAGATTTTAACTATAGATACTCCTTCGGATACAGCAGGGAAAGTTATAGAATTTACCCAACAAAAAAAGGGTGAAATGCTTTCTATGGAAAATCATGATGATAGAACTCGTATCGAGTTTGAGATTCCAGCCCGAGGTTTGATAGGTTTTAGAACAACAGTGATGAATCTTACTGCAGGAGAAGCGATTGTTGCAAGTAGATTTAAAGATTATGAACCTTGGAAAGGTCCTATTCCAGGTAGAATTAATGGTGCTTTAGTCGCTTTAGAAGGCGGAGTTGCTATAGCTTATGCCTTAAACAAATTACAAGATAGAGGAATCTTTTTTATTCCCCCAGGAACTCCAATTTACGAAGGACAAGTTATAGGAGAGAACAATAGAGCCGATGATTTAACCGTTAATATTACCAAAACAAAGAAACTTTCTAATATGCGTTCATCAGGAAATGATGAAAAAGTTAAACTGGCACCAGCCACATTGTTTTCTTTGGAAGAGTGTATGGAGTATATTCAAGATGATGAATATGTGGAGATTACACCAAAGAATATTAGAATGAGAAAAATATTTTTAAAAGAATTGGATAGAAAAAGAAATAAAAAAGAATAAATATCTATTTTAGATTTTAGTATTTTAGCATTTGGTTTTTAAAAAATGAAATTACTAGACGATATAAACATACCCGAGGATTTACGCAAATTACGTGTAGATCAATTGATGCAAGTAAGCAAAGAGTTGCGGGAATTTATTATTGATATCGTTTCTGACAATCCAGGACATTTTGGTGCAAGTTTAGGAGTAGTAGAGCTTACCGTTGCTTTGCATTATGCGCTTAATACACCTTACGATAAAATTGTTTGGGACGTAGGGCATCAGGCTTATGGGCACAAAATCCTTACAGGAAGAAGAAAACAATTTCATACCAATAGAAAATATAAAGGAATTAGTGGTTTCCCAAAACCTAGTGAGAGTGAGTACGATGCTTTTGGTGTGGGACATGCTTCTACTTCGATAAGTGCTGCTTTGGGAATGGCTGTTGCTGCCGAGCAAAACAAAGAAGATAGAATGCATGTTGCTGTTATTGGCGATGGCGCTATGACTAGCGGTTTAGCTTTTGAGGGATTGAATAATGCAGGGGCCTTAAATGCTAATTTATTGGTAGTCCTTAATGATAACAATATGGCTATCGACCCTAATGTAGGCGCATTAAACGAATATCTAATGGATATTTCCACCTCAAAAACTTACAATAGAGTTAAGAAAGATATTTGGCGTATATTGGGTAAAATACCAGAGGCAAGAAAAATAGCACAAAAAATAGATGGTGGAATAAAATCTATTCTTCTTAGACATAGCAATATTTTTGAATCTTTCAATCTAAGATATTTTGGTCCTGTAGATGGTCACGATGTAATTTATTTAAGTAGAATTATTGCTGATTTAAAGAAAATACCAGGTCCAAAAGTATTGCATATCATTACAAAAAAAGGAAAAGGTTTTAAGCAAGCAGAATTAAATCAGACACAATTTCACGCTCCTGGGAAATTTAATAAGATTACAGGAGAGATTATAAAACCAAAATCTAAAGAAAAAACAGCGGTAAAATTTCAAGATGTTTTTGGCAATACCATATTAGAATTGGCTAAAAAGAACGATAAAATTGTGGGCATAACACCAGCAATGTTGTCGGGAGGCTCACTAACTATTATGCAAAAAGAAATGCCAGAGCGAATTTTTGATGTGGGAATAGCAGAGCAACATGCTGTTACTTTTTCTGCGGGATTGGCTATTTCTGGTAAATTACCTTTTTGTAATATCTATTCTACTTTTATGCAAAGAGCTTTTGATGGTGTTATCCACGATGTCGCTATTCAAAAACTAAATGTAATTTTTTGTCTCGATAGAGGTGGTTTGGTTGGCGATGATGGCGAAACGCATCACGGAGTTTTTGATTTAGCTTATATGCGAAACATTCCTAATATGATAGTTTCGGCACCGATGGATGCTATTGAGCTTAGAAATATGATGTACACTTTTCAAACAAAGGAGTACGGTCCTGTTTCTATTCGTTATCCAAGAGGTACAGGAAGTATTGTTGAGTGGAAAAAACCTTTCGAGGAAATCGAAATAGGAAAAGCTCGTGAAATATCAAAAGGTGAAAAAGTAGCAATTCTTACGATTGGTATCGTTGGCGAATTTGCCAAAACAGCTATACAAGAACTACAAGAAGAAAATATACAAGTGCAACATTACGATATGCGTTTTGTAAAACCATTAGACGAAGAGGTCTTGCATGAGGTTTGTAAGAAATTTCCTAAAATAATTACCATAGAAGATGGTGTTAAGCAAGGTGGTTTTGCTTCTGCTATTTTGGAATTTATGGCAGCGCATCATTATACCAATGAGGTGAAAATATTGGGAATCCCTGATTATTTTATTCCACACGGAACGCAGCACGAATTGTACAAAGAGTGTGGTTTCGACAAAGACAGTATTAAACAAGAAATAAGAAAGTTGTGGGAATAAAAAAGACAGTCGCTTTTTTTATAAGTGTTATTTTTATTTTGTTTTTTACAAGTGCTTGTGAGCATACCTCTAAATCAGAAAAAGATACAACTGTGGAATCTGTGGATTCTACCAAAGTATTTATTCCAAAAAAATATGGAATCCCCATAGCCGATTATACAATTACCGAAGAAAAAATAAAAAACGGACAAACAATAGGAGATTTGTTTAATACGCACAATGTTGATTATCAATATGTTTTAAGAGCTTCGAACTTAGATTCTATTTTTGATATTCGTCGTATTAGAAGTTCTCATAAAATAACATTCTTCACAAAAGACTCCTTAAATAAACCTGATTATATTGTTTACGAGATAGATAAAAAAGAATTTGTGGTATTTGATTTTACCGATTCGCTGAGAATGTATAGGCAAACTAAGCCTTTGCAAATAATACCTAAAAAAGTAGTTGGAGAAATCACAAGTTCTTTGTGGAATGCGATGGTGGAAATACATACCAATCCTATATTAGCTACAGATTTATCAGAGATTTATGCTTGGAGTATCGATTTCTTTGGCTTGCAAAAAGGAGATAGATTTGCCGTTATTTATGATGAGGAATATATTGATAGTTCGTTTTATAAAATAAAAAAAATAGAAGCAGCTTGTTTTATTCATTCCAATCATAAATACTACGCCTTTAGGGTTTTGCAAGATTCTGTTTGGAGCTTTTTTGATGAAAAAGGAAACAGTCTTCGCAAGGCATTTTTAAAAGCACCGCTTCGTTTTTCGAGAATAAGTTCGCATTTTACCAATAGGCGATTTCACCCTGTGTTAAAAATATATAGAGCGCATCATGGAGTCGATTATGCAGCACCTACGGGAACG
>Ga0256827_10002465_pt1 | contig 11921 bp, 16 predicted proteins | sample CV84metaG_FD_185977 | JGI IMG/M metagenome (GOLD analysis project Ga0256827, IMG submission 185977) | Hydrothermal vent microbial communities from East Pacific Rise, Pacific Ocean - CV84 | ecosystem: Environmental > Aquatic > Marine > Hydrothermal vents | place: Pacific Ocean: East Pacific Rise... | reverse complement strand
AATAATAGTGAACCAACTTGGGTATTGTCTGGTATGACAGAATTAGATTATAGTTCAACAGATAATGATACAAATTTACCTTATTTGAAAATAACATATTCAGAAGATAAAATTAATACAGAAAATGGTTGGAAACCAATAATAGGATTTAAAATAAACACTGAAAATGGTTGGAAAAATGTAATTGATGGTAAAATTAAAATTACAAATGGAAACTGGAAACCATTAGGATAAATATATAAAAAAAAGATAAATTGTGAATATATCAAATAAATTAGTATTTTATAATAAAGAAGGATATCAATATAATTTTACATTTGAAAATAATAAATGGAATGGTAAATTATTATTTGATGAAAATAGTAGTGAGTTATTTAAAACTATTGGGTTATATATTTTTGAAGAAGTTGAACCAATTGATATAAATATCAATTGTTATTTAGAACAATCTCAATTATTTAATTATAGTGGAATAACATTTATTCCAAAAACATATAGTAATGAATATGTAGAAAATATATTAAAATCAAATGATGATATTAATTTTTATACTAAATGGGTTTATGGTAAAGATTTTGATATTAAATATCAACCAGGAACTATAGTTAGTTTTTCAGGAGATACTAATATATTTAATGGTGAAAATTGGTATGATTTTATAAACAATACAGTAACATTTTATAATGTTTTATCAACAAAAAAAGATGCAATTTTAATTGAAACATTAACAAACAATAAAGATTTTTATTTAACGTTTAAAAGTGGTTTTACTATATCAAGTTATAATATATTGGAAATACCAGATTATGGTAATGAAAGATTAGTAAATTTAAGTAATCTTGGATATTATAATAAGAAAAAAGTATCAATAGTTAATTCAAAATTAAATGATGGAATTTATACTTATAATAATTATAGTATTTTAAAAAATTTAACAAAAGATTATAGATTAGAATTAGAAACAAATGGTATATTAAAATTAAATATTGAATTATTTACAGATAAACCTAAAATTTATACGGGTGATGTTAATATTGTAATTAATAATTCATCTGTTAATGGATCTGAAATTAAATTTTATAATAATATAAATTATAATATTAATATATTATTAACTGGTCAAACAATTTTATTTGAAGATATATATGGAAATGGTGTATTTCCTTCTAATCCAATATTTAAAATAACCGGATTTAAAGACAAAGAATTTCTGTTAACTGATGAAATAGAGTTCAAAATAATAGATAATAGATATTTTTTATATATTAAAAGTATTGATAATATTGATAATATTAAAACATATGATCATATTTATATAGAATCTGTATTATCTAATGGGTTAAATAATTTAAAAATATTTGATATTATGTCAATATCAAATATTGATAATTTATATAAAAAAGGAATAAAAATAGAAGTTAATCAATATGTTAATGAAGATATTGCTTTTTATACTTTATATAAAAAATTAAAAAGATCTCAAATTGATACAATAATAGCACAAACATCTTATCCTATGTCATCTTATAGTGGTTATTCAATTTGTTATTTTACTGATAATATTATTAATATAGAACAAGAAATTTTACCATCTGGTAATACTGATTATTATTATCAAAATACAATAGATGCTATAAATATTAAATATAGTAAGTACTTAAAAGATAATGGAATTGAATTATTACATTTCAGAACAACAAATAGAGGTGATAATAATTTATATAATTATTTAATTATTGATGGTATATTTGATTATAATTTTAATCCATTTTTTAAATCTAGTGTGTTTATAAATAATACAGAATTATCTTTTGATAGTAATTTTGATTATATGAGTGGAACAACTTGTAATACAATCGGTTATTGTAATTCTGATGTTTTTTATTTTAATGTTGAAGAATTAATTAAATATGAAAAAATAAAATTTAATGATTTTAATTTATTGAATAGAAATTTTTATTGTGAAATTGAATTTAATTTACAAAAAGATTTATTAAATTTTGGATTTAAAATATTGTTAAATAATGTTGAATATTATATTGATTTTAATGTTAACACAGAATTAACTATAAATGAATTTATAATTAAATATAATGATATTTTTTATAAGATTGGTTTACAATTAAATAGGGTAAATAAAAAATTGATAATTAATGGAATATATCCAAATATTGAAGTAATAGATTTGGATGTGTCAGTTAATATATATTCAACATATGAAATAATAAATCAAAATTTTAATAAAGGAGTTATTATATCAAGTGATCAAATTGTATTATCTGGTGACACAGTTCAAGATTTGGAATTATCAACAGGTATGATAATATCTTTAAATAATAGTGAACATAATTTAAATAATAAAGATTATAATATATTGGCGTTGAAAAATGATAATATCATACAATTATCTTATCAAGGTCCATTTTTTAGTGAATATTATTCAAATATAAATATTCAAACTAGAAATTTTTTACGTAAACCAAGAAGTTATTATAATAAAGAAGTTTATTATAAATTTTCATGGAAAGAAAAAATGGATGAAATATTTTATTATGATATTTCAGGAAATCAATTAAAACCATATAAAAATATTAAAAATTTTGAATATAAAGGTATTAAACCTTTATATTCAAGTAATGAAAAAATCTTTTTAAATAAAGAACCAAATAAAAAAGAGAATTGTATATATAATCCAGAATGTCAACAAGTAATATTTGAAGATATTCAACATAAATTAGAATCATTGGATGATTCTAATTGTTATAATTATATTCCAGAACCAATGGAAATATTTATTGGATTTAATTCTGATATTGAAGGAGTTTATTCAAATACGTTAATAATGGATATAATTGATAATTGTTATATTAGTGGTGTAACAGATAATAATTTTAATGTTTTAATTAATGGCAATATAATAGAATTTAAAACAAATGATTATAATTTTAATCTTATAAAAAATGGATTTGAAGTTGGTCAAATTATAGATATTAAAATTAATGATTTATCTGAAACTGGTCAAACAATATATAATAATTATAATTATCAAGTTATCAAAGATATAACATCGTATAAAATTATAACAGTCAATGAATTACCATATTTTTATACAACAGGATCAACATTTAAATATAATATTGAAGTGAAGCCAAAAACTATTTTAGAATGTAATGTTTATGGTCAAACAGAAATAGAAGATGAAAGGTTTGATATAAATTTAAGAAATTTAGGAATTGATATTTATAAAGATGCTGAATTTATTTTTAAAGAATCTGATATAAATGAAGACTCTGTTGATTTTAAAAGGTTAAATAGAAAAAGGAAAGAAATGTTGACAATGTATACAGAAATTTATAATTATATTGGTTCATATAAATCTCTTATACATTCAATTGATTTTTTTGGATATAATGATCTTCAATTATATGAATATTATAGAAATATAAAAGTAAATTCACCTTTATATGGTAAATTACATAAAGTATTAATTTCTGATATATTTGATAATAGTGTAGATGGGTGGTCATCTGATGACGCAATAATAAATTATAATAATAATGGTTATTATAGAAAAACAAATTTATTTAATTTAACATATCAAATAACAGATAAATTTGGAAATTATAATTTACAATATTCATTGAAAGATGTACAAATAAAATTAATGCATTTAGTTAAATGGTTGAGAAAAAATATAATTCCATTATCATCAAACATTTTAGATATTACTGGTGTAGTGAATAATAATAATAATATAACATTAAGACATGATTCATCTGTGTGGTTAACAAAGTATACTATAAATCAAGATGTTGTTGGTGTTAATTATTATTATATATCAACTAAAATAAATAATGATAATTATGTTTTTACAATTTATTTTTATATCATAAAAAATGAAATAGAACCAGAATATTTTACAGTTAAAATAAAAACATATTCATTATCAGAAAATAATGAATTATTACCACAACAAAATATTTTATTAAATAAAACAGATTATGAATCTTATTCGTTTAATATTAATAGTGACAAAGATCCATATATTAGCATTGATGTTACTACATATAATGATTATGGAATAGGATATTCGAATAGTAAAATGTTTAAGTATGATGAAAGACGAGTTTATTATTTAATAACATCAAATTTTAATAATACAGATTTTGATTATTTAGATAGTAGTTATGGGTATTATATTATAGATAAGGGACGACTGTATTTAATAAAAAAATAGTTATTATGGAAGATGAAATGTTATTAAAAGGTATAATTGAATTTACTAATAAAAAAAAATTAGTTTGGAAGAGAGATAGTACATCTACTTATATTACAAAATATTTTATATCAAAATCAAAATATATTCTTATACATTTTTATTATGGAAAAAATTCAAATTTATTTATAACTTTGTTGAGTGATAAAGGAACATATTTTAAGGAATATAAAGGAATAAATAATAAAAAATATTCTAATTATTTTGACTATTTAATTAAATTAATTAAAACAAATTAAATATTTACTTTTTAATTTGGAAATTATATAATATATTTATATAAAATGTGAATATTATGATAAGTGGTTTAACAATAGGGCAAGATAATTTATATACAAATAAATTATTTAAAATAAGGTTAAAAGATAAAAACAATATAAAAAGAATAATTTCAAATTTTAGAACTTTAAAAAATTATTATTTAGTATCATCTGATATTAATGGTTATTTTTTATATTATGCATCAACAAGGATTAGATATGCAAAATGTATTGTTATAAATCCAGTATTTTATAGTGCAAATGGTCAATTAGTACAACCACCAAATTCAATATATGATATTGGTATAATTAATAAATCATATGTTATTTTAACATATGATTTTGAACAAAAAGATGATGTGTTAAAAATTATTAAAAATAATAATAATAATTATTATATTGTATCTAGAAAAGATATTGAAAAAACAATAGAATATATTATTATGGATTAATTATTTTTTTTAATGCAATATCCATTTTACCAGATTTAATAAAATAATTATTAATAAAATTATATAGATTACTATTTACCTGTATCCAACCTTTGAAATATTTTTCATTTTGTGTTGTTTCTATTAAATATTTTGTAGCTTTAATATTGTTCTCATCAATTAATAAATAAAATATGTCAGTATAATATTTGTATTTGTTTGATTTATTATTATTATAAATATCTAAAATATTATCAATATTATAATTTGATTTATTTATTTTATGATATTTTATCAATTCATCAATTGATATATGATTATTATCTGTAATATAGTAATAATATAAAAATTTTAATTTCATATATTTTATATATAAAAAAAATAAAAATAAAATGATACTAGAATATAATTTTTTTTCTGAAATTTATGACATTGATTATAAAAATTTTGATATATCAAATGTACCATATAAAGATATGTTTGATTATATTTATAAATTTTCCCCTATTACAATAAGAAAACATATAGATTCATTAAAACGAATTGATCAAAGACCAGATTATCATCCAGAAGGAAATGTTTATATTCATACAAAAGTTGTTACTAATAGATTATCAAAAACAAAAGATATTAATTTAATATTATCTGGGTTTTTACATGATACAGGTAAAGATAGAACTACCGAAACAAAAGATGGCATAATAAGACAGCCTGGACATGAAAAATATTCAGCTGAATTATTAAATGTTGGTTCACCGTGGCGAAAATGGATTTCATTATTAGGTGGTAATCCATATATTGTTAAATTTATTATAAGTAAACATATGATAATGAAAAATTTAATAGGTAATAAAAAAAATCAAAGATGGTTTGATAGTTTAAATAGTAGATTACAAAAATATTTAATAGATTTTTCAAAAGCGGATAAAGGTGGTGTTGATATTTAAAAAAAAATAAAAATTATGAAAATAAATTTTAATGATTTTGATATGTATGAATATGATTTTGATTATAGAATATATGATAAAAATGATTATTCTAATATAATTGTTAAACTTATGGATGATTATAGTGATGATGATTATTATTATTTATTTCTTCTTTTAGAAAAAACTAGTAATAAAATATATTGTTTTCATGGTTGTGAAAATTGTGAATTTAATTCATCTACTGTAAATGATGTTATAAAAAAGAAAAAAATTGATACATTATATGCAAAAGATTCTATTTTTATTAAGGTTGATAATGATTTATGTTTATTTTCAAATTATACAAATTTAGATTTAGAAGAAGAATTGGATGATATTACAAATAATGATATAATTAATATAAATACTAATAGAATAAAAATTGTAGACGATTATGGAAATGGTGGTGGTTTTTATATTGATTTTTTAAAGAATAAATTTGGTGATAATATAATTTTTTATGAAAAAAATATGAATATAATCCATTAATTTATTATATTTGTTTTATGATTAATAAAGTGAAAATATTAGATACTAATAAATTATTTTTTTCATCAGATCATCATTTTGGTCATAAAAATATAATAAAATTTCAAAATAGACCATTTAAAGATGTTCAAGAACAGGATAATGAATTAGTTAGATTATGGAATGAAACAGTGCCACCAGATGGTATTGTTATTTATCAAGGGGATTTTGCATTAAAATTAAAATCAGAAAAATTGAAATGGATTTTAGAATCTTTGAATTATGAAAAAATGTATTTAATTATTGGTAATCATGAAAAAGATATTTTGAAAAAATATTGGGCTAAAAAATATTTTGAAATTATATCACAAAGAATAGAATTTTATATACAAGATGGTAATAAAATGAATGTTATAGTGGCTGATCATTTTCCATTATTATCATGGAATAGAAAATATCATGGTTCTTATCATACTTATGGTCATGTTCATAATAATGATTTTATTCATCCTGAAAAAAGAACTTATAATGTATGTATTGATGTAAATAATTACAGACCAATTTCTTATGATGATTTAATGTTAAAAATGAATAAAAATGATAATGTTAGAGTTTAGTACTAGAAAAAATTTTAGAGAAAAAATAATAGAATTTTGTTCTAATAATAATATAAGAATAACATATTTAAGTAATATTGGTGTTGATATTTATAATGTTGATGGTAATTTTTTAGATATAGATAAATTAAATAATTTTATATTTAAATTAGAAGAACAAAGAAAAAATAAAAGAAACAATATGAGTTTGTGGGATAAATTTATTGAAAATTTTAAAAAATGAATATAGATTTTAATAATTGGGATTTTGATGAATCTTTAGATGATGTATCTAAAAGAAAGTATAAACAATTTTATAATTTTTTACAAGAAAATAATTTATATGATAATTATATTTATAATTTTTATCATTGTAAGTATAGTAGAAGAAAAATAAGAAGTGTAAGAAGAAATGAACCTTTTGTTAAATATGAAAATTTATTATTATATTTAGGTTCAATTAAAAAAGAAAATTATATATTATATTCATTTGATTTTTATTACACAAAAGAAGGGAAAGATTTTTGGGATAAAGTAAATGAATATTATTTATATATAATAAATAAAAAATATTGAGAACATTAAGATATGATTCATTAATTCAATTATCAATTGATTCATTATTAGATATATTATTTGATTATTTATTAATGGAAAATGAATTACAAAGTATTATGGAAGATGATATGGATAAATATTTATATTACGATTTAATTGAAAATTATAATATAAATATAAATAAAATAAAAAATGAATTAATATTAAAATCAATAATGAAAAATGATTATAATTTTTAATTTAATTAATTTCTAAAAATATTATTCATTGTTGAAAAATTAATATCCATATCATTTAATTTTAAATTAATTATTTCTTCATATGATCTATTTAGTTCAAATCCAATATATTTTCTATTTAATTTTTTAGATACTTGTGCTGTTGTTCCTGTTCCTAAAAATGGATCTAAAACAATATCATTTTCATTAGTTAACCATTTAATAAAAAAATATGGCAAATCATAATGATAAGTTGCTGGGTGTTTACCTGCTGACTTTCCTTTTAATACACCAGCAGTATTAAATCTAAAAACACCATCTGGTTTTTTTCCTAAATCATTTGGTTTTAACATTTTTTTATTATTTGATGTTATACCATTATTATTGATTATTTTATTTGACATAATTTCTTTTTTCATACGTTTTATAGATTCATCAGAATATGGTATTCTTATTCTATCAGTAAATGCTTTATGATCTTTTGTTTTTGTAAAATGAAATATATATTCAATTTTATCATTTAATCTTTTATTACCACCTGTTGGTAAACCAGATTTTTTAAACCATATATATCTATCATATAGATTTAATTTTGTTTCATTTACAATTCTAACAACTAAATCAAAAACATAAATACTTCTATATCCTTTTTGTATTTTATCATTTATATTTAATATAAATGAACCTGTATCTTTTAATTTATCACCAATATCAATTATTAATGGCATTATCCAATCATTATAATCTTTTGGGTGATAAGTATTAATGTCTTTACCATAAGATGTAGTATTTGCGTATGGTGGTGATGTAACAATTAAATCTATAGAATTATTATCAATTTGTTTTATTAATTCAAATGAATCATTATAATATATTTTATTTGTATTTAACATTTTTTATTTTTATTAAATATATAAAAATGTTAAATGATAGTTTATAAATTAATTTTTTTTATATAAAAAATGTTGTAATTCTTCTATATCTATTTAATTCATATGTGTGACCATTTTCTAATTCTAAATTAATAACACTTTTATTGGTATCATCATCCATTTCAAAATAATAATTTATTAATTTAGATGGTCCAATTTTTCTTTCTGGATTTGTTGTGTAAAATATTATATAATTACCAATATATTCTTTTAATTTTTCATTTGCCTTTTCATCATTTTTATCAATAATACCTTCCTCTATTTCATTGCTTAAATTTTTATAATTTTTTTCAAATCCTATTTCTTCATCAGACTTTATTCCAATTTGATATTTTCCTATTTTAAATTCTTCAAATAATTTAATTTTCATAATATAATTTTTTTATTTATATATATATAAATAAATATAATATTATGAAAATATTAAGTATTCAAGGGTCAAGGAGAGAAATAGATGAATATGGTAAAATTATACCATTTGAAATATCAGATAAAGTTAAAATAATGGAAAAATATGGTGAAGTAATTACACCAGAAGTAAGATGGTATTCTAATTCTAAATTATTTGATTTAATGAATAATATTATAACGAACAATAAAATTGATGCAATATTTGGTAATTCTGCTGGTGGGTTTTTATCATTTTATTTATCAAATTATTATAAAATACCAACATTTATGGTAAATCCAGCAATTGCTAATACAAGTGAAGCACCTACATTACAGAAATTACCAAATGAAGTATTAAATGCATCAATATATGATAAACAAATGGTAGTTTTAGGAAATAGTGATTTGAAAATGAAAGGAGGTGTAGATTTTCATTTAGTTATAGATTTTTTAAGTACAAAAGGTTTTTTTAAACAAAAAACAAATAAAATGTTTATTGAAGAAGGTATGAAACATTCTATGTCTTTAAATATTTTTGAAAAATATTTTGATAAATTTATCAATTATTATTTTTAAATTAAATTTTGTGCTTTAATTATACCTTCACCTAAATTATTTTTTTCTGATATATCATTTGGATTAATTGGACTTATTTTAACAAAGAAATAATCTTTATCAAAATATTTTTTTAATCCATTAATATCAAAATCTTCTTCATTTATTAATGTTAGGTTAATTGTAGTTTTCAGATGACTTTTTGTTCTTATTTGACCAAGTTCTTCTATTGTTGCTTTATTTTTATAAGGTATTAACCAATTTCTATTTTTGTTTTTGAAACTATGTAAAGAAATTTGTAATGTAATATTATCTTTTATCCAATTATAATCTGCATCTTTTATTCCAATTGTTGATACATAATGATGTGTATTAGGATATTTTTTATCAATTATTTTTATTGATTCTTTTACATTTTCTAAATTTAGAAAAGGTTCTCCCATTCTGGTATAATTAATTTTAAATTCTTTACTATCTAATGGATTTGACTTACTTTGATTTATCATAAATTCAACTTGATTTACTATTTCATCTGTTGTTAAATTTCTAAATCCTTTCATTTTACCTGTTGCACAAAATTTACAACCAACTGGACATCCACTCATAACAGACACACCTATCATCCACCTTTCTTTTCTATCACCTAATTCATAGTTATTTAAAAAATTTTGTTTCCTACCAATTGCATCTTTTGTATAATATGGTAGAAATGTATCTGTTGATTCTATTAATCTACCATCATCTAATTCGATTGAATAAACACTACCATTTACAAAATTTTTTTGTTTTTTTATTTTCATAAATTTTATTTGTTTTTTTTATTATATATACTAATGAATAATATGTTTAATAAAATAGATAATCAATATTTTCATTATATATTGATTTAATGTCATCTATTTTAGATAAGATATCGATTTTGTTAATTGTTTTATTGTGAGATAGATATATAAATTCATCATTATTACCATATTGAAAATGATTAATAATATTTGAATTATTAATATTGTCATATTTATCATATAATATAATTCTTAATGGAATGTTCATTTGTTCAATATAATTGTTTTTTTTAACATTTGTAATATTGGTGTAAAATGATATTAATTTTTCTTTTATATCATATTTGGCAATGTAAATATAATGGTCTGAGTAAACATTATAATTAAAATACCATATATATTTTATATTATCATCATCATATTCATTCCAATCTTTAAAATTTATATTCATATTTTATTAAACATTTTATATTTTATATATATAAATAAAAATAATTAATTATAAAATGAATGAAGATATTAAACAACAATTAGAAGAAAATGGTTATGATTATGCTGTTGCAATTGCAACACAAAGTGAAATTGATAACGGTGCAGCATGTGGTCAATTAAGCATTATTATAGAAGATTAAATAATAAACATTTATAATATTTTTATTTATATAAAATAAAAAATATATGAAAAAATTAATATATTTTCTATTATATGGAAGTGATATGATATATTATAGATTATTGGAATTGTCTATAAAAACATTATTAACAAATGGTAAATATAAAGATGATATATTAATTATAGTAGATAATGATAATATAAATAAAATAAATGAATTAAAAAAAATATTATTATATGATAATATAAATTATTTGTTAATGAATGATGAAAATTTCGAAGGTAATTTAACTTTATATAAATATTACATATTTCAATTAGATAATTTAAATTTATATGATAAAATATTATTTATGGATATAGATATTATTATTAATAACGATATTAATCATATTTTTGAAATTGATAATTATGGGAAATTTAGTTATTCTGTTGAAATTGGTGATAAAAGTGATATTTATAAACAAAGATGTGCTGGTTATTATTTATTAAATAATGATCAACTTGAAAAATTAAATATAAATAAAGAAAGTATAAATTCATATAAAAAATTTATAAATGGTGGATTATTCTTATTTGTAAATAATGAAAAAAATATTAATATTTGTAAGGATATATATTATTCAAAATATAATGGTGAATGTATGGATCAACCATTTATTAATAAATATTTTTTAACAAATAATAATTTGTATGATGATAAATTAACTAAATATACACACATTAATTATTTTTCAACTGAATTTAATTATCATGATGATATAATTTTTATTCACAATGTTGGTGATATAGATCATAATTATAATAATTTATATAATATTATATTAAATAAAAATATAAAATTATATAATTTTTTAAATTCATTGTTAATACA
>Ga0256827_10002464_pt1 | contig 11922 bp, 15 predicted proteins | sample CV84metaG_FD_185977 | JGI IMG/M metagenome (GOLD analysis project Ga0256827, IMG submission 185977) | Hydrothermal vent microbial communities from East Pacific Rise, Pacific Ocean - CV84 | ecosystem: Environmental > Aquatic > Marine > Hydrothermal vents | place: Pacific Ocean: East Pacific Rise... | reverse complement strand
CATCTCAGGTATAAAACATTTTGAGAAGGTTCTGTAGTTTAGTGTTTCTTTGCCTATCCAACTTTTAGCTACTAACTCATCATAGTTTTTTGCATCAACTCCATTTAAAGCTGTTTTAGATGCAACTGAGCAAGACTCTATAAGCCTTTTAAACTCCCCAAAGTGCATCATAGCTTCCTCTTCAAAAGCCTTATAATCTTGCTTAGTAAACTTTAGATGGCTTAACTCTTGTGTTTTTGTATAAAAGCTTTCAAGTAAAGAGAAAATATCGCTAAGTCTTTTTTTAGAGTTTAGTGCCAACGACACAAGAGTATCTTTTTGCCCTGCTACATCAACCTCTTTTAAAAACCTAGTAAGAAGTTTTATCTCATGTTGCGAAGCAAATGTAGAAAAGTCAGGCATAAGAGATGCATACAAAGAAAACTTACGAAGTATATGGGTAAAAAAACTATCTATGGTCATAATCTTAGTATGGGAGTTTAAAAACTCACTTAAAACTCTTTGGCGATTTTCAAGCAAAAACTCTTTTGTAAACTCTGTAACTTTTACTATCTCATTAAGTTCACCACGATTCTCTAGCTCTTCTAATGTACTTACTATCCTCTCTTGCATCTCTGATGCTGCTTTGTTTGTAAAAGTAAGGGTGAGGATTTTTTTGCTATCTGCCCCTTTAAAAAGTAAGGAGAGGTAACGAACAACAAGCATAAAAGTTTTACCACTTCCTGCACTTGCTTCATAAGCTAGGTTATTTACGAACATTATTCCCTCCCACATATAACTTTATAATCACAAAACAAACAGTTTTTACTATCTTCACATTTTTTAAAGTTTATCTCTTCTAGCATCAACATATCTTTTATATTTGACCTTAATATCTCTAGTTTCTCTTCTAAAAAAGCCTCTGAGACTATCTTTATCTCTTTTAGGTCATAGTAAGCAACACCTGAAACATCACCTAACTGAGATGCTAAAAGGTAGTAAAATTCTAGTTGAAAGTCTGTTGCATCTTGAAAATTATTTTTATTATAAAGTGGGTATGAACCTGTTTTATAATCAAGTACAAATATCTCGTTTTGTTTTTTGTCTATTCTATCTATCTGACCTATTAGTGTTATACCTGCGAACGGACATTTATAATTTTGTTCACAACTAAGAACTTCCCAACCATCTTCAAACCTTTTTACCTCATTTTTAGAAAATGGTATCATCTTCTTTTTTTGTAAGGCGATTAGGTATTTATCTAGTTCATTGTCTTTTGTTTGTTTGTTTAGTTCATAGTCTAAGTCTGATTTTAACTTACCTATATCTGTATAGCTTTGAGTTTTTGTATATAACTCTTTTAAGGCTTCATGTACCGACCTACCTATCTCATACTCTTGTGGTATGTCTCTTGGTATCTGATGCCCTTTTAAGTTTTGCACATAGTTATAAAAATACTTTCTTCTACAAGTTAAAAAAGTTTTTAATCTTGTCGCAGATAACTCTATACCTTTAAAGCTATAAGGCATCACTATCTCTTTTTCATCTAGCTTCTTAGTTTCTTTTATCTCAAAAAGTATAGATGCATAAACTTGTTCATCTTCTATGGGGCTATCTTTTATACCTAGCTGTTTTAAGAACCTAGAAGCATTACTGTCGCTTGACTTAACAAATGATATGGCTACCTCTTTAGATGAGTTTATAAGATGATTATAGTAGTGTTTTTGTAGGTTTTCTCTGTCACTCATAGTTGGTAAAGATGCCATCTCTCTTATGGCTGTATTTAAAAACATATCTTTATCACTTCTTTTTGGAACATTTGAGTCATTAAAATCTACTATGACCACAGCATCAAACTCAACTGCACGAGTTTCTAATACACCCATAACAGTTATCTTCCCACCCCTTACATCATCTAGTGTTCTAGTTGCTAATCTTTGTAAAAAGAGAGATAAAACAGATTTTATGTTCATCTCGTTTAAATTTGGTAAGATAGTTTTAAAACTATAAATCTCCTCTTCAAAGATTTTAATCTCTTGTTTAGTTGAAAAACTATCTTTATATCTTTGTAAAAATTCTACTATATCTACCTCTTGTATAGTTTTATAACCTATACTTAAAAGCTCTACATAAAAATCATCTCTTACTCTGTTTAGTCTAGCTTCATTTTCTTTTGTTTGTTGGTTTATCTGTTGCAGTGTAGCATCTAATTTTTCATACATTTTTGTTGAAGTAAAACTAACACCCATAGCAAAGTTAAAGTTTGATTTTTCATCAAAAAGTTTTAGTGTTTGGGCTGTTGATTCATTTGGTAGTATTACTGCTATTTTTTCTGCTTCATAGCCTTTTTTTATAAACTCATATACTTTTTTCTTTACAAAAGCCATCTGAAGTAGTGACTCACTAAAAGAGTTACAACTTACAGTTTTGTTTTGTAACACGGGTATTTTTTCTATGATTGTTTTTTGATTTAACGATATTTTGTATTTAAAATTTTCTTCTAGTTCTATCTCTAAAAGTTTTAGAAACTTATCTTGCATCTTGTTGTTAAATGCAGATGTTATAAAGATGATGTTTATATCTGTAACTTCACTACATTTTTTTAAAAGTTCAAACTCAAAGTTTGTCAAATGACCACTTATATGAACTTCTATATCTTTAAGTGAAGATGCATATAAAGTGTTAAACTCATATAACTTTGGCAAAAATATCTTGTCAAGGATTTGATTTTCATCACAAAGTTCTTCATATCTTTTATAGAGTTCTTGAAGTATCTCTATATGCTCTTCAAATTCTGCATAGATGTCTGAAGAGTCAAGGTTTGATATATCAAATTTTTCAGCACTTAACTCTTCAAAAAATTTAAAGATATATGAACTATTTTTAGTAAAAGTAAAAAAGTTTCTTTGTATTTGTAGGTTTGAAAAAGATTTAAAATCACTTGCTTTTAGAAGTAGTAAAGTACGAGTATCATCATCTACTAATTTATAGTCTTTAACTATGCAAAGTTTTGAGATAAATTCACCCATAGTTATGTAGTTTGGTAAAAAAAGTGTTTGTTCGTCTATTGAGAGTTGCTCGTGGCGAATTGCACGAGCAGATGGAAGAATTATAGTTTTATCTTCCATTAAAATTCAGAGTATTTTTTGTTTCTTGTATCTGCTTTTATATTTAAAAATCTATAATTATCACCAATAATTATTTTAGTAATAAAATTCCATTTACCAGCTTTACCTAATTTTAAATTTTTAAAACTATAGATAGAATCTTTTTGAACAAAATTTTCAAGTTTTTTATCAAAATCATGTGTTTCAGGTCTACTAATAGCTAAAATCAACTTGACATTTGAAACGGAATTACCTTGTAAATCTGTAATTTTAAAAGTTAAATCTGTTCCATCTTGATTTAAACCATTATTTACATAAGATACTTTATATTTTTTATCAAAATCTATTTTTGCTTTGATAAATTCATTTGCATTTGCATCTGCATCTTGATACTTCATCATATAATTATCACTAAGTTGAAGATCTGCTTTTGCTGTAACAATTATTGTCATTACACAAAAACTAAATACTAATGTTATAGCCATACCTATTGCATAAGGCCAAATTCTACCACTATTTTTTTTATCCATTTTTATGCCTTCTTCTGTATATAATCCGTCTTATATACATAACTATAGCATAAAAAACAAAACTGTAGAAAAACAATTTCACATAAAATAGAGTTCTTTGATTTGATTTACTATCAAAACCATGTTCTAGTTCAATATTTTTTGAATCTGCAATCTGTTGTGCAATATCTAAATAACCATTAAACATAGCAGCAGAATATTTTCCTGTAAGCATATTTTTTTTAGCTTTACCACCTAAAAGTGGTAAAATAGTTCCACCAGTATTACCCATAATATTTTTAAAATCATCAAAACTTTTTGAATAAACAGCAGCCATTATAAAAGCTTGAACATATGATGTAACAGGACTAAGAACTTGTTTTTTATCAAAATATTTATATAAACCTGCCTCACTAGCTTCTATATCTATTTGAGAATTCAATTCTGAAAATGTCAATAATACAGTAGGTTCTTTAAGCTCTTTTAAAACCTTTTGCTCATAAGCATACATTGTCATATCAGTTGGTAATTCTTTTAGTATTAATAAGCGTAAAGAAATTCCTGTTTTATTAAAAAGCTCAGTTCCTAAAGATTCTACTTCTTCAGTGAATTTAGGATTATAAATAACTTCATCCTTATATAAATACTCTGCAAACAATTGAACTTGTAACGATAACATAAAAATGAGGGCAAAAAGCCCTCTAGCTAAAAACTTCAAAGAAATCCCTAACCAACAAATAAATGATTTGGTGTTACAACAGCAAAAAGAGTATATGCAGCCATAATAACTAGACCCCAAGCGCAAATTTTTTCCATAATTCTACTCTCCTTATTTAACGTCTACAACATGTTTAGCATTATCTACACTAAACATCTTGATAGATTTCTCATCTACTATTTTATAGTAGTTTTCTGCCTGAGCTTGTTGAACACTCATTGCATTTATACTTAAAAATGCTAATATTGCTAAAAGTAAACCAGTAGCAATTAAGCCACCAGTTAAACCGTTAAGAGCCCAAACGCTTCTACTTTCGTTCATGCTACTCTCCTTCTTTTAAGCTCATTACATATGCTGTAATAGCTTCTTTTTGTTTTGCATTTAGTCTATCCATAATAGGCATTGTACCGATAGCACCAGATTTACCATTATCAAGAACATTAACAACTAAACTTTTGCTCCAGTCTTTGATATTTGGAGCTACATAATCCATACCTTTACCATCTGCACCATGACAAGAAGAACAAACACCAGCAAAGATATCAGAACCTTCACCAGTCATACCATTAGCAACAAATTTAGCTACTTTTTCAATCTCAGCATCAGTTATTAAAGCATTAGTATTAGTATTGAAAAGACCATTACGATCAGGCATTGCCATTTCTGTACCTAAAAGCTTGTTATTTGAACCATGCTTAATAACATATTTTACACTTTTAGCAGAAATTCTTACATTTAAATCTGCAGCATCAACTTCGTTGTTACCATCAGCATTTAAACCATGACAAGCAACACATTCTACAAGATAAACAGATTCACCCATAGCAACAAGTCTATTACCTTTTACATCTGCATATTCTTTTTCAAATTTAGCATTATGAGTAGCAACATCTTCGTTGTATTCACCAATTTGAGAATAAGCATTTACTGGATAACCAACTAGAAAATACCACATACCCCAAATCATAGTTCCTATAAATATAATAGCCCAACCAAAAGGTACAGGATTCTTATATTCGCCAATGTCATCCCATGACTCATCTGCTAACTCACCAGTAGCAGTATCAGTTTGCATTTGACGAACATATTTAATTACTACAAAAACAGTAATAATAACAAGTGCCACTGCACCTGCAATTGCAAGCATATTGACAATATCACCATTTAAACCACCCTTTTGATACCCAACAGTTACATAAGTAGCCCCAAGCATCGCAGCAGTAATGACAATTCCCCAAAGATAAAGCTTATTCATATATCTTTCTCCTATTTTTCTTTTTTTTCAGATATAGGTTTTACTAAAGTATCATCTATATCATCGTTTAGTACAAGATTGCTATACTCTTCATAATCATGACCATCCGCATCTTTTCTTACCTTATATAAATGATATATATAAGCATATAAAGCTACTGTCATAAAAACAGTAATTGCAAAATAGCCATAAGCTTGTATTTCAGCAAAATTCACTATAAACCTTCACTTATTTAAGACTGTTTAAGTATGCAATTAGAGCTACAATTTCAGGAATTTCACCTCTTGTAACTGCATCTTTTACATCTTGATCTTTCATATCTGCTGCAATTTTTCTCGCTTCTTCTAAAGCTAGACTATGAGCCTCTGCAATACTTTTACCCATTTTAACAGTTACAGTTTTTCCATCTTTTGTTGGAACTGGTTTATTATATGGTACAGCAAAAAACTGTGCAACTGTTAGTTGCTCTGCAAATGCAGTATCAATATCAGCTTTATTTATAAACATCCAAGGGTAACCTGGCATAATAGAAGTTGGTGATACTAATTTAGGGTTTTTCATATGATTTTCGTGCCACTCAGTAGTACGATAATTACCTATACGATGTAAATCTGGACCTGTTCTTTTTGAACCCCATAAGAATGGACGATCATAAGCATACTCACCACTTAAAGAATAGTGACCATATCTATCAGTTTCAGCTTTAAACGGACGAATAAGTTGTGAATGACAAGCATTACAACTATTTTTAATATAAACTTGACGACCAGCTAACTCTAAAGTTGAGTAAGGCTTTGTACCAATTACAGGACGAGAAGCCTCAGCAAAGTTTGGAACAATTTCAATTAAACCAGCAAATGCAATAACAACGAATACACCTACCGCAAAAAAGAATGGGTTTTTTTCTAACCAATGAAACATAATATAATCCTCCCTTTCTTAAGCGCCCATAGGCGAAGCATTTTGAAGCTCATGTTCTTCAACAGGACGAGCAGACATAGTTTTATAAATGTTATAAGCAAACATTAAGAAACCAGCTAAGAAAAACAATCCACCAGTACCACGAAGTGCATAGTATGGGTGTAAAACATCAACAGTATCCATGAAAGAGTAAGCTAAGTTACCAAATTCATCATGAGCTCTCCACATCATACCTTGAGTAATACCTGAAATCCACATAGAAGTAAAGTAAAGAACGATACCTAAAGTTTGAATCCAGAATTGTGTAGCCATTAATTTTTTAGAATAAATTTCTCTTTTAAATACACGAGGAGCCATATGGAAAAGTGAACCAATAATCATAAATCCAACCCAACCAAGAGTACCATCATGAACATGTCCAACAATCCAGTCAGTAAAGTGAGCAATTGCATTTACAGATTTTATAGCTTGAATAGGACCTTCAAGAGTTGAGAACATATAGAAAGTTGAAGCTAAAACCATAAACTTAATTAATGGAGAAGCTGCAACTTGTTGCCATTCACCCTTCATTGTAAGAAGCATATTAATAGCTGAACCCCATGATGGTAAAATAAGAACTATTGAAAAAATAGAACCCATTGTTTGCACCCAATCAGGAACAGTTGAAAATAATAAGTGGTGACCACCAGCCCATAAATATACGAACATTAATCCCCAAAAAGAAAGTAAAGACAGTTTATAAGAATAAATAGCTTGACCTGATTCTTTTGGTAAGAAGTAATAAATCATTGCAATAATAGGCACAGTAAATACGAATGCAACAGCATTATGTCCGTACCACCATTGTACTAGTGCGTCATTTGTACCAGCATACATTGATACTGAGTGCATTACATCACCAATACCAGTTTCACCAGCAGCTGATGTAGCAAGCATAGTAGGAACTTCCATATTATTAAATAAGTAAAGCATAGCTACACCTAAGAATGTAGCTATATAGTACCAAATAGAAATATATAAACTCTTCTCACGACGGATACCGATAAGACCAAAAATACTAACACCCCATAATACCCATACTATAACAATAGCGATATCAATAGGCCATTCAAATTCAGCATACTCTTTTGATGATGTATAACCCATGAAAAGTGTAACAACTGCTGCTGCAACACCGATTATATATAACCAAAATTGTAATTTACCAATAAACATTAAAAATTTAGATTCTGCCATAGATACTTTTAGTACCCTTTGACCAACATAAAACCAAGTAGCAAAAATACCACTTACTGTAAAACCAAACGCAACTGCATCAGTATGCAATGGACGAAGACGACCGAATGCTGTATATTCTGCAACACTGCTTCCAAAAACTGTATTAAGTTCTGGAAAAGCAAGTTCAAATGCAATAAACACACCGATAGTCATACCAACAATTCCTAAAATAATTGTTGATGCCATGAACATCTTTGCAACCGTATAGTCATACTCTAATGGACGATTCTCCATATATAGCCTCCTTAAGATTCAAAGCAATTCGTATAATTAATCTAAACTAAATAAATTATACTAATTAACAATGATATATTATCTATAAATTTGTTTGATGTTTCTTAATTTTAATGCAAATCAATTAATTGTTTTGAAGTTGTTAATTTAGTTAACACTAAATTAACAGAAAGTGGTTATGAAGATGAATTTTTATCTTTTTATTAAAGATAAAAATTCATTAAAAATATATGTACTTTCTTTAGGTCCAGGACTAGCTTCTGGATGATGTTGAACAGAAAATATTGGACTATCATTGTACTTTAAACCCTCGATAGTATTATCAAAAAGATTTATATGAGTTACTTCTGCGATCTCTGTAATATTATCAGGAACATTATAGTTGTGATTTTGTGCTGTAATTTCTACTAAACCTGTTTTTTCATTTTTAACAGGGTGATTACCACCGTGATGTCCAAATTTTAATTTAAATGTATCATAACCATGAGAGATTGAAAGAAGTTGATGTCCAAGGCAGATACCAAACATAGGTATTTTAGCTTCTATAAGTTTTTTAATCTGTTCTTGCTCTTTTTTAAGTACAAGTGGGTCACCTGGTCCATTTGATAAAAACACACCATCTATACTTTTAGAGTTGTATTGAGCGATTAAATCTTCTGCTTTAAAATTATTTGGAATAACCTCTACACCTATACCAACATTTACAATCTCATTTAAGATATTTTTCTTTACACCAAAATCTATAACAGCGATTTTTGCTTGTTCAGCAGGTGCTTCATTAAACTTAAAATCAACTCTATCATAAGTTGATTTGGTATGTTTATAGCTCTCTTTTGTACTAACTTGTTCTATATAATTTATATCTTCAATACGAGGAGAATTTTCAAGAATCTTTTTAAGTTCATCTTTATCACTAATCTCCGTAGATGCTACCATCATCATAGCACCTTCATTTCTTATCATCTTAGTTAGGTATCTTGTATCTATGTCACAAATACCCATTACACCATTCTCTTTTAAGAAGTTTGCTAGGGAATCTTCTGCTCTAAAGCTAGAGTGTCTTTGTTGGTATTTTCTAACTATCATACCCTTAGAATGGGCTTTTAAGCTTTCCATATCTTGAGAATTTACACCAACAATACCAATCTCTGGTGTTGTAAATGTTACAAATTGACCAGCATAAGATGGGTCACTCATAATCTCTTGATAACCTGTCATAGATGTGTTGAAAACTATTTCCCCAACACTTGTTACATCTGCTCCAAAACTTTTTGCTTCTAAAAATAAACCATTTTCAAGGTAAATATATGCTGTTTTCATCTACTCCATTCCTCTCTTCATTAATTCTTCTCTATAAATTTTTTCATATAAAATATCAAACTCATCAGTTCCTGGGATATATCTTTTTTTATAAGATCTTATTTTATCTATCACGGCATCATCTATCTCTGAAGCTTCAGAAACAAAACCAGTAATAGCATTATAAATAATATTTTTGATACGGTTTTCAGTCACATCAAAATGGATTAAATCCTCTTCATAAAGTTCATCAAGAATCTTATGTGAAATATCTGAATATCTCTCTTCATAATTTAAAATAACACCAAATTCAGGAGCTAATTTCTTTTTAATCATAAAAAATAGCTGTCTTTCATCTACTAGATTAAATTCGATTTCTTCTTCATTTTCATTACAGATTTCATCCACTTTATCTTCAAGTGATATCTCTTGTTTTATATTTTTAACAAGAATTTTTTCTGCTTCTTGAGAAACAGCTTCTAAGCCTCTTGTCATAGTAACAACGCCACTACGATTTAGGTCAACTGCAATTTTACTAGATATATGAGGGATAGCTTTTAGTGATATTTTCATGTTTTGACCCTAACTTTTGAATTAAAATTTAGACATTTTACTATAAATAAAGTTATGTTTTGATTAGAGAAGATTATTTTACGAGGAGTAAGGTAAGTTCAGAAGCCTTTTTTGCATCCATTTTTGCTAAAATCTTTCCAACTGTTTTAGGTTTTAATGAACTCAAAATATTTGTTGCATCTTTTGCCGTCATTTTTGAAAGAATATTTGAAGCAGATGCAGCTTTCATTTTAGCAAATGTTTGTGCTACTTTATCCATCTTTAAACTAATTAATTTTTCTAAAATCTCTTTTTTTTCTTTTAACATTTTTTTTATAGATTCTTCCTTTTCCGATATATCTGAAAGTTTTCTATCTACTACCTCTTCCTCTTGAGTTATAGCTTCTTTCTTTTTCCTTAGTAACTCATCTGTTGCTATTTTAAGTGCTTCTAATGCTTGTTTCTGTTCATCTATTCGCTCTAATTCTACCAATAGTTCACTTTTTCTCTCTTTAAAAATCTCAGTACATTCAAAAAGTCTTTCACTTGTTTGAAGTGCCATAAGTGAAGATGTATAAAATAATATTGCTAATACGAAAGTTTTTATAATTTATCCTTTTTGAGCATAAGTCATCAACGCTACTTCATCTAAATCTTTTGCTTCTTGTTCTTTTTGTTTTTTTATAACTTTTTTAATCTCTTCAACTTCTAAATAATTAAATTTTTCATATTCAATCATATCTTTTTTTAGTTGTTCTTTTGCTTGTAGTAATTGTGTTTGTGCAAAATTTATCCACTCTTTATTTTTATTTATCAAACTTCTTTGGGATGAAAGAAGTGTTCTTGTAGCTAAAAGGCTGGATATAGTACCAACTTTAGGTTCTTCTATATCGTTTAAAGAAGCATAAGAATTTTCCAATTCTACCCTTGCATTATTTAAAGTTATATTTGCTTTTGATAACACTTGTTCACTCTCTTGCATTTTATTTTTTTTTAATTTTACTAAAGAGCTAAATCTTGTTTTCATATCATTATTTTAACATAAAATAATGATATAATTGGATAAAAAAGATTGATTATGAAATGTTTAATTTGTGGTGCTAATACTTCGATAATAAAAGATGAAAAAAATAATTGGGAGTTTTTTCATTGTAAAAAATGTGAATTTATCTTTAAAAATCCAGCTAACTATATAGATGCAACAGATGAGCTAAAACAGTATAAGAACCATAACAACAGTATGGAGTCTATTGGTTATGTAAAGATGTTTAAAGAATTTATAAATATCACTTTTGAAAAACATTTGAAAAGTATAGATGATGTTTTAGAATTTGGCAGTGGACCAGGTCCAGTCTTAGCCGAACTTTTAAAAGAAAAAGGTTTAAGCGTAGATATTTATGATAAATACTTTTCACCAAAAGAAATTTATACAGATAAAGAATACGATCTAATAACTTCAACAGAGGTTATAGAACATATAGATAACCCAGTAAATATTTTTAATTTCTTTACATCCCATATAAAAAAAGATGCTTACCTAGCTTTAATGACACAGTTTCACACAAATAATGCCCAAGAATTTAAAAAATGGTGGTATAAAAATGATCCAACCCATATATGCTTTTTTAGACCAAAAACTTTTGAAGTTCTAGCATCTATGAGTGGATTTATAGTTTTAAAACACGATTCTAAAAAAAGTATTTTATTCCAAAAATCTTAATTTAATACACAAACTTAAACTATATCCTTACTGATGTTACGATAATCTAAATTCATCAACTTTAAATACTGCTACAAATCTAAGCAACTTGCAATTCTAGACTTAATTATATAAAGAATTTTCTAAAGAATATCATAGCATGACAATTTTAGAAGATTTGGTTCAGAATCATTATATAAGTCCATATATGTGTAAACAATATTTAAAATTTATGATAAAGTATGTAGAAGAGTTAGGATATAAAGAATTAATTATAGGATATAAAATTTAATTTTTTTAAGTAAAAGTGAGACCCAGTATGAGACCTAATGACTTCTTAAAGCTTGAAAGTAAGTATTTTATGGATTTGA
>Ga0256827_10002463_pt1 | contig 11922 bp, 6 predicted proteins | sample CV84metaG_FD_185977 | JGI IMG/M metagenome (GOLD analysis project Ga0256827, IMG submission 185977) | Hydrothermal vent microbial communities from East Pacific Rise, Pacific Ocean - CV84 | ecosystem: Environmental > Aquatic > Marine > Hydrothermal vents | place: Pacific Ocean: East Pacific Rise... | reverse complement strand
TTGCCTTATTTGCTAGTTCCAACTATGTGCAATCTGATTATTTAAGTGGAATTGGTGACCAATTCTTATTATTTGCACGCCAGTTAGTTATGTGGATTATGATGTTGATAATGCCATCGCCAGGAGGCACAGGTTTTGTAGAAACTATTTTTGGCGATTATATGGCAGAATTTATTCCACTTGGTTTTGTGGCACTAATGGCTCTTTTGTGGCGATTTATTACATATTATCCGTACCTAATTATTGGTGCATTTATATTGCCAAAATGGGTAAAAAAAATAGTTCAAAAATAATATAAGTTTTACCTAAAACTTCACATTAAACTCATCAAAACAACTAACGGCATTGGCTTTTGTCCAAAGTCCTATTTTACCTTTGTTTATTAAACTTAAGCCTATTCATTATTATTTTTTATCACTTTACCAGGCACTCCAACTACAACTGAATTATCAGGAATATTATTAGTAACAACAGTTCCTGCACCAATTATACAATTATCTCCTATTTTAATATTTGGTATAATTACGGCTCCTGTACCAATACTACAATTGTTACCTATTATACATTTACCCGAAATGCTTACATTTGGAGATATATCACAAAAATTACCAATTACTGTATCATGCCCAATAGTACAACCAATATTAATTAAACAAGCTTTACCCAATTTTACATCATTTGTAATAACAACATAATCCATAATACAACAGGCTTCACCTATTTCTGTACCAAAACTTCCTATTCTTGAAGAATTAGCAATAATTGTTGTTGATTTTTTATTATGCTTTATAAAAATATCAAAAAGAATTTTACGAGCCTTAGGTGTTCCAACACCTAAACAAAATTGATTGTCATTTGTATTTTCTAAAACCTTTAAATCTTTAATTACATTAAACTGTTTAAATAATTTATTAGGAATAGTTTGATTTATATTATCAAAAAATACAATATTACTCATATTCTTATCTCTAACAAGTAATTCTAATAATTCTTTTGCAAACCCTTTTGCTCCTGCTATAATCATTTTTTATTTTTTTACAATTTCCCAATACCCATCTTTTGGTTTACCTATTCTTTTAACAATCCCAAGTTTTTTAAGTTTTGCAATATTAGCCAGAATTTTTCTTTTTGAAATACCTACTTTTTCTGCCATTTTTGATGTTGTGATTTTAGAATTTTGCTTAATTAAATCAATAATTTTTACTTGAGTATCACTTAAATTATCGGTGACCCTATCGGTGACCCTATCGGTGACCCTATCGGTGACCCTATCGGTGACCCTATCAATAACACTAACAGCTTCATTAACCTCATTTACAACAGGCTCTGACATTTTATACAAATTATTATTCTTAGAAATTTTTTGTTCCGTATATGATAACTTAGTTAAAAAACCTCCCGAAATCTCTTTAAAATCAAAATTCATAGTAGGATAATCTGAAATATAATTTCTTATACGCCAATACCCACTACCATATTTCTCAATATCTTTTGTTAAATACAACGCTTCTGCAAGCAGTTTATTTCTTGCTTGTGCCTGATAATCATCATTTACTAAATCTTTAACAGTTATTCCACCAAACAATTTACCCGGATTAAAGAAAGTAATTTCATTATCAAATATTTTTATCTTTATATCACTAGGATTTGTATAATCTCTATGAACAAGAGAATTTACAAGTAACTCTCTAATAGCCTCTAAAGGATATTCAGGTATTTCGTGCCTTTTTGTTGTATTACCAGTTATTTCAAATGCAAATTTCAAATGCGAAATAATTGTTTGCATCGATTTTTTTAAAACATCAAACAAATTACCACTAATCATTGTATCTGCAACTATTAGCGACTTACTTTTAAACCTACCAATATGCACATTATATTTTAAATCTTGTTTAGAAAATAAAATTGTTGCAGCATTTGTAATACCTTTTTCATTAATAAGCTTTATTTTTTTTAATGCTGCTTGGGGTGTGTTAGGTAAAAAGAAACGCCCAACAAGATTAACTTGTTTAATAAACTTTTTTATATGCCTTTCGTTTAAATCGCTATATTTTATGTCTTTATACAAGTAACTATCCCAAGAATATTGCATAGAATACATATAAATATCCGAAATCTCTTGAATAGATAACTGATGATTAGAATTATGTTTACGAATAAAATATCGTCCTTTTACAGCAATAGGCTTTACAGGATATTCTTTAACCGAAATTTTAACAATAGTTTTATTATTAACACTAATAATATCTGTATCAGGTATTATACTTGGTTCTGTTTTAGTCTTTATTTCGTTTGTCCAATTCTGAATACTTTCGTTTGATAAAGAAATACCACTAATACTTTTATTTTTTTCGTTAACTCCAATATAAACAGCACCACCTTTTGTATTTGCAAAAGCAGTAATAGTTTCTACAACTTCCTTATCGAAAGACATTTTAAATTCTACTTCTTCGTTTTCGCCTTTCAGAATTATCTTATTAATATCTTGCTGTTTTTTTTTCACAATTAAAACAAAAAACTTATTTACCTTTTATTAGATTACAAATATACATAATTTCTTCTTCTTGTAAATCAGGATAAATAGGTAAACAAATAACTTGGTTTGCTAATTTATTTGCAACAGGTAAATTATTGATATTTGAACTAGGCAATTCTTTATAAGTAGGAATATTACTTATTAATGGATAAAAATATCTTCGTCCAAATATATTATTAGATTTTAATAGATTATACAATTCATCTCTACTCATTTTATATTCATCAGAAATAAATATTGGAAAATAGGCATAGTTATGCTCCACGCCATCAATATTTTTATAAAAATTTATTCCAATGATGTTATTTAATAATTGCCTATAAATATTTGTAATTTTTTTTCTGCTTTCTATTTGATTTTTAATATTTTTAATTTGCAGCAAACCATAAGCAGCTTGCAATTCATTCATTTTTCCGTTAATACCCGCTGCAACTACGGTTGTTTCGTTTCTAAAACCAAAATTTTTTAAATCATCTATATGTTGTTTTGTTTCTTTGTTATGAGATATTATAGCACCGCCTTCTATTGTATTAAACACCTTGGTTGAATGAAAACTTAATACAGATAAATCGCCATAATTTAAAATAGAATTACCGTCTTTCTTTACATTAAAAGCGTGAGCTGCATCATATATAACTTTTAATTTATGTTTTTGTGCTATTAGTTCAATTTTTTCAACATCAACAGGATTACCATATACGTGAACAGGTAAAATTGCTGTTGTTTTTTCGGTTATTAATTGTTCAATTTTGTTTATATCAATATTTCCATAAACAGGTTCTATATCACAAAATACAGGTGTTAAATTATTCCACATAATTGAGTGAGCTGTTGCCACAAAAGTATATGGTGTTGTTATTACTTCGCCTGTTATATCTAATGCTTGCAGCGATGTTAATAATGCTAATGTTCCGTTAGCAAATAGAGAAATATATTGAACACCTAAGAATTCGGCAAGTTTTTTCTCAAATTCTTGATGAAATAAACCATTATTTGTTAACCATTTACTTTTCCAAATTTGTTCTAAACTTTTTGTAAATTCAGATAAATCGGGTAATGTTGGTTGTGTTACATATATTTTCTTATTCATTTTTTATAATCTTATTTTTTAACAATTTTATTTCAATTAATAATAAATTATAAGCATTTAACTTAAGCATTTTGTTTATTATCAGATAAATACCTAAATAAGAAATTGATGCAGTAATTATATGGATATAAATATTATTAATACGCACACTTATTAAATAACTTATTACAGCAGCAATTATAGCTAATAAACCATATATCCAAATTTTTGTATTAAACCATTTTGCCGACAACTGCATTTGCTTTGTTGCCATAAAAATATTTATTAAAACACTTAGTGTGTACACAACAATAAGCCCGTAAACAAAACCTTTTATTCCCCAAATAAATCCGAAAATAAAATTTAAGCTATAAATAAGTTTTTTGTAAATTTCTAAACGTAAAAATGCTTTTGAATTACCTTGCGAAGATAATATATTTACTAGAACTGAGCTAATAGGATAAGCAAAAGCAGACAACATAAGTAATGAAAATAATTCTCCTGCAAAGTTCCATTTTTCGCCATAAATAATTAAAATTAAATCTTTACCTGTAATAAACAATAAACCACTTATGCCAAAAGCAAAAAAGCTAACAATACTCAATGTTTTATCAATTACAATATTATAACGCTCTTTTTCATCTTGAATATTGCTTAAAGCAGGCATTATAACAGACATTAAACTTGCCGAAATATTTTTTATTATTAAGTTATTTAAATTCTTAGCTCTATTATAGAAACCTAAAACAGTTGCAGAAAATAGTTTACCAATAACTAATGTGTCTAAATTTATAAAAACAGAATCTAACAAACCGGAAATAAACATTCTAAATCCAAAGCTCCATAATTCTATCAAAGAACTTAATTTAAAATAGAATGATATTTTATATGGATTAAGAATAACAAATAAGGCATTATTTATTATTGCAGAAACCAAACTTTGTATTATCAAACTCCATATTCCATAACCTAAAAAAGCCATTGCAATACCTATACTACCACTTATAACAGAAGATATTACTCCTATCTTAACAGGTAGTTTCATATTCATATCTTTTTGCAATCTGGCACCAATTACCTTTGTAGAAGAATTTATAACAAACAATAATGACAATACTTTAATATAACTAATAAGCTTGTAATCATTATAAAACGAAGCAATTAAGTTAGCACTAAAATACATCAACAAACTTAATAATATACCTAAACTTATATTAAACCAAAATACCGAACCATAATGATATTTATTTAAATTTTTACCTTGTACAATGCTAATACCAAGCCCCATATCCATAAAAATATGAGAAAAACTTATTATAACACCAACAATGGCAAAAGAGCCAAAATCACTTGGTTCTAAAATACGAGCAAGAAAAATAGAGATAATAAAACTAATAAGCATATTAATAATTCTACCACTAAAATTCCACGCAAAAGCCTTATATGTTTTTTGTTTTAAATTATTCATTTACACAATTGTTCAAAAGTAATATTTTTATTGTATTTTTGAATAAATTTATAAATCTAATACATTAATGAGGTTATTATTAATTATACACATAATTCTTTTTGGATTTATTAACTCATTTAGTCAAACAGAATTACCTGATTTTAATGGTCAAATTTTATGGCTACGAGCAGATTCTGTTATAATGAATAACGATAGCACTGTTTCTGAATGGATAGATTTATCGCCTATGCACAATTCTGTTTTTCAAACAGACAATGCACATCAAGCCAAATTCACAGATTCTTTAATAGATATAAACAAAAAACCTGCAATAAAATTTTCGGGTAACCAATGGCTAAACGGAGGCGATATTTGCGATATGTCTAACGACGGTATTACAATATTTATTGTAGGAAAAACAATAAACTCTAATGGTAGTTTTGTGGCAAAAAGTTTAGCCGGAGCTCAAAAAAAGAGATATGCAAACCTGTATAGCAATAATGAATTTGAATATTTATTTCATAGTTCTGTAGAAAATAATTTAACAGCATCAAGTCCGGTAGATTCTTTTTTATATTTTACTTCTGTTACAAATTTTTCTGTTCTTAAAAATCATTTCTTTAAAAATGGTTTAGTTTTAGATAGCACTCCTATAGCAAATTATGATATGAACTCCGACTTCGATTTTCTTGTAGGTACATATAATAACAGCCAAGGCACAGTGCCTCCGTATTCTAATTTAAACCTTAACGGAGATATTGCCGAAATAATAGTTTATAACAGACCTCTTTCGTTTAACGAAAAATATTATGTAGAAAATTATTTAAGATATAAATATTTTCCCGATACATATCAATCGCCTGTTAATTTAGTAAATAATATTTACATACCTTACGGCTTTTGCGATACAATAATAGATGCAGGAGCAAGATTTGCAAACTATATTTGGAGTACGGGCGACACAACACAAACAATTTCTACAAATAAAACAGGGCAATATTCTGTTACAGTAACCGATATTTTTGGTTTTCAGAGTTCCGATACTGTGATGGTTTATTTTCCAAAGATGAACATTGCTTTAAGCGATACTCTTATATGTTTTGGCGATACAATAGAATGGGACGCAGGTTTGCAAAATACAAACTACACTTTTGTTTGGCAAAACAGCAACACAGATTCTATTCATTCTGTTTTTTCAGTAGGAGATTACTATGTGCAAATAACAGATACTTTTGGGTGCTTTTTTAAATCAGACACTGCTAAAGTAACAATAGACAATTACCCTATAACAACAAGTTTAGGCAATGACACTTCGCTTTGTGCAGGGCAAAATTTATATCTAAAAAATGGAATAAGTGAAACCGTTAATTATATATGGAGTACAGGCAGTGTAAACGATAATATCACAATTGCCTCAGCAGGCGAATACTCTGTAACCACTACTAATATAATTGGTTGCGTTGCCACTGATACTATCAATATACAAATACATGGCAATGCACCCGTACCAGGTTTTTATTATACTAAAACTTGCTTTAATGATTTAACTCAATTTAATGATACGTCTTATTCTTCCGATGCTTCAAACATTATAAATTGGCACTGGGATTTTGGAAATGGCGACACAAGTATTATTCAAAATCCTAACTTACAATACCTAGATACAGGCAACTACAATGTAACTCTAACTATTATTACAGATAATACTTGCGAAAATACAATTACAAAAAATATAAGAATAAATCCTTTGCCAATTGCAGCTTATACTAACACACAACTTTGCGAAAAAAACAATATACAATTTACAAATACAAGCATTGTTCCCTTAGGAAATATCACAAATTCGTTATGGATTTTTGGCAATGGAGATACATCTATCCAAACAAATCCTATATATCAATATAATAATTACGGAAATTATAATTTGCAATTACAAGTAATTTCTAACAATGGCTGCAAAGATACACTAATACAAAATATTGAAATAAAGCCAAGTCCCGAAACAGATTTTAATTTTGGCTATACCTGCAAAACTAATATTGTAGATTTTTATAATACTACACAAACACTTAGTTCTAATCCTGTTTCAGAATATAAATGGGATTTTGGCGACGGAACAACATCAACAAATGAAAATGAAAACCATTTATTTGACATAAATGACACACTAAATACAGTATCATTATATGCAAAAACAACAAATGGGTGTAGTTATATTGCAAGCAAACAAGTTACAATGCATAATCTACCGCAAGTAGCAATAATAACAGATGGAATATGCCAAAAAAATAATACAACACTTTACGAAAATTGCTCTATTGAAAACGACATAATAATATCTTATTATTGGCAAGTAAATAATAACAATTATAATGAGCAAAATCCAATAATATATTTTAATGATACGGGACTTGTTAATTTAACTTTAACAGCAACATCATCAAATGGATGTGCAGATTCCACAACAAAACAAATCCCTATTCATAAGTTACCAAATCCCGACTTTATAATTAATCCTGAATATGGTACTATAAATAATGCAACAAGTTTTATACCTACTGATACAGTCGGAAATATTTGGGACTTTGGAAACGGTAGCAGCTCAACAGCTTCTATTGGACATACAACATATTTTAATAATGATATTTATATGGTAAATCATTATTCTATAGATCAATATAATTGTATCGATTCTGTTTCTAAAAAATATTTAGTTGTTATACCTCCAAATATTTCTAATATTCAGGGGCAAATATTATGGTTAGATGCCGATACTATATTGATGAATATTGCAGATAGCACTGTTTATGAATGGAATGATTTATCGCCAAACCAAACATCTGTTTTTCAAAATGAACATACAAATCAACCAAAATTTATTGATAGTGTTTTAAATAATAAACCTGTTATAAGATTTAACGGTAACCAATGGCTAAACGGAGGCGATATTTGCGATATGTCTAACGACGGTATTACAATATTTATTGTAGGAAAAACAATAAACTCTAATGGTAGTTTTGTGGCAAAAAGTTTAGCCGGAGCTCAAAAAAAGAGATATGCAAACCTGTATAGCAATAATGAATTTGAATATTTATTTCATAGTTCTGTAGAAAATAATTTAACAGCATCAAGTCCGGTAGATTCTTTTTTATATTTTACTTCTGTTACAAATTTTTCTGTTCTTAAAAATCATTTCTTTAAAAATGGTTTAGTTTTAGATAGCACTCCTATAGCAAATTATGATATGAACTCCGACTTCGATTTTCTTGTAGGTACATATAATAACAGCCAAGGCACAGTGCCTCCGTATTCTAATTTAAACCTTAACGGAGATATTGCCGAAATAATAGTTTATAACAGACCTCTTTCGTTTAACGAAAAATATTATGTAGAAAATTATTTAAGATATAAATATTTTCCCGATACATATCAATCGCCTGTTAATTTAGTAAATAATATTTACATACCTTACGGCTTTTGCGATACAATAATAGATGCAGGAGCAAGATTTGCAAACTATATTTGGAGTACGGGCGACACAACACAAACAATTTCTACAAATAAAACAGGGCAATATTCTGTTACAGTAACCGATATTTTTGGTTTTCAGAGTTCCGATACTGTGATGGTTTATTTTCCAAAGATGAACATTGCTTTAAGCGATACTCTTATATGTTTTGGCGATACAATAGAATGGGACGCAGGTTTGCAAAATACAAACTACACTTTTGTTTGGCAAAACAGCAACACAGATTCTATTCATTCTGTTTTTTCAGTAGGAGATTACTATGTGCAAATAACAGATACTTTTGGGTGCTTTTTTAAATCAGACACTGCTAAAGTAACAATAGACAATTACCCTATAACAACAAGTTTAGGCAATGACACTTCGCTTTGTGCAGGGCAAAATTTATATCTAAAAAATGGAATAAGTGAAACCGTTAATTATATATGGAGTACAGGCAGTGTAAACGATAATATCACAATTGCCTCAGCAGGCGAATACTCTGTAACCACTACTAATATAATTGGTTGCGTTGCCACTGATACTATAAATATACAAACACACGGCAATGCACCCGTACCAGATTTTGACATTGCAAATATCTGTTTCACAGATAATACTATTTTCACTAATACATCTTACACAACAGATAATTCAAATATAATATTGTGGCAATGGAATTTTGGCAATGGGGAAACAAGCACTATGCAAAATCCACAAATGCAATTTGCCGATACAGGAATTTTTACAATATCTTTAAATATTTTAACAGACAGCAATTGTACAAACCTAATAATGAAAAATGTAGAAATACATTCTTTACCTGTTTCAAATTATACAAACACTCAATTGTGTCAAGAAAATAATATACATTTCACAAATTTATCAACAATACCTAAAGGAAATATTATTTCTTATTATTGGAATTTTGGCAATGGCGACACTTCTATTACTAAACATCCTACATATTTATATAATAATTATGGCTATTATAATCTGCAACTTATATCAACCTCAGATTTTAATTGCAAGGACACTTTAAACAAAACAATAGAAATTAAACCAAATTCTGTTGCCGATTTTTTAACAGGGGCAACATGTAAAGACGAAATAATCCATTTTTACGACCACAGTACAAGTTTACCTTATAACCCTATAATTCAGGTATTTTGGGATTTTGGTAACGGATCAACATCAGATGTAAAAAATCCAAGTATAATTTTCTACAATAACGATACATTATGCAATATTCTATTTAAAATAAAATCAATAAATGGCTGTAGAGATTCTGTTACAAAACAAATCCAGTTATATAATACTCCAAACGCATTTTTTATAAACGATAAAATATGTGCAAAAACTCTTACACAACTAACAAATAACAGTAGTATTGTTAATGATACAATTATATCTAATGTATGGCAAATTGATAATGATTTTTATTATGATAAAAATCCAACAGTGATTTTTAAAAAAGCAGGTCTAACAAACATTTTCTTAACAACAACATCTAGCCATGGTTGCACAGATAAATATTCAAGACATAATTCTATTTTAGAATTACCAAACCCTAATTTTGATATCATTCCACAATGGGGTATCACAAATGAATACACAGTATTTACATCTAAAAACTTAGGCTCTAATTTTTGGGATTTTGGTAACGGTAATATTGGAACAGATAGCGTAGTTTATACGGTTTATCCCGATAGTGGAATATATATAATAGAACATATTGTTGTTGATAGTAATAACTGTGTTGATACAATATATGAGAATTACAGGGTTGTTATTCCACAAAATGATATTGCAATAACTGATGTTAGATATTCTATAAACAATAATATTTTATCAATTGAAACAGATATTATTAACATAGGAAATTTACCTGCAAGCAAAATTAAATTTACACTGTCGCCTGATAAATATTCTTCTATTAGTGAAATTTGGGAAGGAGAACTTATGTATGGTGCAGGAATAACATATACCTTTAACGCAACTTACTCAATATACGATAATAAAATACCCGAACATATATGTGTTATAGCAGATATTCTTAATAAATATATTGATGTAAACCCAAGCAATAACACTTATTGCACAAGTGAGAATAGTTTTATGCTGTATCCAATATACCCTAATCCAACTCACGATTTTATCAATATTTCATTTAAACTTGATAGAAACGCTGATGTTACTATCAATATGTATGATAACCAAGGCAAACTTATTGCAAATATCAACAATAAAAATTACGATAAAGGTTTTCATAAAATGACATACAATGTATCTAAGTTAGCTAAAGCAAGTTATACAATAAAAATAAGTATCGATAATAAAACCGAAACAACAAAATTTATTAAAAAATAATGTTAATAAATGATTTAGTAAAATTAGTATTCCCAATTTATTGTCAAGTTTGCGGTAATACATTGGTTGATAACGAATATTTATTTTGTACTAATTGCTTATTTGAAATGCCTAGAACAGAAAATCATCTTGAAAAAGAAAATAAATTAACCGAACTATTTTATGGTAGAGCAAAAATAGAAGCAGGCACCTCGCTTTTTAATTTTAAAAAAGCCAGTAAATACCGAACATTATTACATCTTTTAAAATACCAAAACAAAAAAGATATTGGAATTGAGTTAGGAAAATATCTAGGTTTAAACATCAAATCATCGCCTTATTTTACACATATAGACTATGTTGTACCTGTTCCTTTACACCCCAAAAAACTTAAAAAAAGAGGATATAATCAAAGTACATTAATAGGTCAAGGGATTGCCGAAAAAATAGAAATAAATTTAGACGATACAAGTTTAATACGAACTGTTGATACAGAAACACAAACTAAAAAAACAAAAATTGAACGATGGAATAATGTACAAAATGTTTTTGAGCTTACTAATAATAAATTCAACAACAAACATATACTTTTGGTTGACGATGTAATTACCACAGGAGCAACCATTGAGGCATGTATAAAAACATTGCAAAATGCCGAAAACATTAAAATTAGTATTGCAACACTTGCTATTGTTTAATTTTTAAAAGAAAAATACTGAGAGTATTTCTGTAAGCTCTGTCTATAACGTCCAATTTCTGCGTTGTTGCCCAAAATTTAAATCCTACAAATTCTTAATCAAAACCTAATCCATTTTTAGTTTTATGCGAATTATCTTTTATATTAAACAATGGTTTTAAAATTATTTTGTAAATTGCACCGCTTAAGAAAAAAAAATTTATTGATGAATTTACTTGATTTTGAAGAGCCTATAGGCTTATTGCAAAAACAGATAGAAAAGCTTGAACAAGTTGAAAAAGAGAGTGATGTTGATATGAGTCAAGCAAAAAAAGAT
>Ga0256827_10002462_pt1 | contig 11925 bp, 7 predicted proteins | sample CV84metaG_FD_185977 | JGI IMG/M metagenome (GOLD analysis project Ga0256827, IMG submission 185977) | Hydrothermal vent microbial communities from East Pacific Rise, Pacific Ocean - CV84 | ecosystem: Environmental > Aquatic > Marine > Hydrothermal vents | place: Pacific Ocean: East Pacific Rise... | reverse complement strand
AAGTATATAGTATATAGTATATAGTAGAAAGTATATAGTATATAGTATATAGTAGAAAGTATATAGTAGAAAGTATATAGTAGAAAGTATATAGTATATAGTAGAAAGTATATAGTATATAGATAGTATATAGTAGAAAAGTATATAGTAGAAAGTAATAGAACATCAATAATTTAGTTTATTGGTGTTTTTTATTTTGTAATTTAATGAAATATAAGGTGATAAACATTATATACACTTAATTCATTTAGCTTTTTTTACTAAATATTGAAAAACAGTATTAATAAAAAATAGGTTCGTTTAAACCAAAATTTAAATAAATAGTAGTTGGTTTAATTTTTTGTCCATCTTTAAACAAATACTGTTCACCATTTTCTTGTAACATAGGTATATGATATTGCTTAATTTTAATCCACTTTTCTGGAAAAATGTATTGGTCGTGCATAAATTTATTTTGAATTAAATGTCTTATATGCTCAGAATCAACGCCTATATTTACTTTTGCAATTTGCTTATATGGTAAAATTTGTTTTATTTGTACACTTGTTAACGCCGCAGAAAAGTTGCCCAAAATTGATTTATCTGAGCTTCTGTATCCAAATCTAGCAGGGTAATTACTATCAGTAATTTTTGTTGAACTATAATAATTGCCTGTCCAAAAAGTAGAGGTTAAACCTATTTGGGTATCATTATATCTGTATTCTATTATAAACGAACCCGTTCTGTATTTATCTAATGTGCCTTGCTTTAAAAAGCTAAACAAATCATTTTGAGTAGCAAAAGTAAATTTATCTATATTAATATTAATAATTCCGCCTGCCTGTGATGTTGTTTGTCTATCAAAATAATATAAAAATGAGTAACCAAAAGAATTTTTATAAATTGTATTGTTTTCGGTTAAGCCAACAAATTTATTGGTAATTGTATCATCTTTATTCCAAGCCATTTGCACGCCAAGTCCCAATTGTAATTCGGTAGTCTTTCTTTTTAATGCTAATGTTTTAAAATTGTAATATGCATTTACAGAAGCATTTACCTGTGTGAAATTATAAGCATAAAATACAGAGCAACTTAAACCAATTCTATTAACTTTATTACCAAACGAAAAACTTAATCCGCCACTAATTCCGTAGTTCTCTATTTGTGAAAATGTGATAATTGGAATTATAAAAAAAGCTATTATTGTTATTATTTTCATTAATGGCTAAAATAACAATTATTTTTTAACAAAAATACTATTCCTTTTTGGTAATTATTTTTTAATAATTCTAAATGTCTTTTTATAACTTTCTGTAGGAATTAAAATTATAATAATATAAGCACCATTATTATACTTACTTAGCTCCCATTTATATTCTTTACCATAAAACTTAACATTATCGAGCATTTGTCCCTGTGTGTTTAATAACTGTACAATACATTCTTTTTCGTCAGATAAGCTAATATTTACATAGCTTGTAAATGGGTTTGGAAATGTTTTTGTTGTTATTTTTTTAGCTGTGTTTTGCGTAGTATTATTACCTGATATTTCATCTTTAACCTTTTTACTTCCTTCAATATAATCGTAAGTTTTAACATTAAAAGTTTTTTCTGCATCATCTTTATTTATTGAATTTGCATCTTCACTATCTGCAATTACAACTCTATCATCATCGGTTAATGCCCATATAACATTGTCGGTTGCGGTATTTACAGAAATGTTGGTTTTTTCTCCTTCAAAATGTAATAGCCTATTTTTATCTTTCTCAACAAGATAAATATCTTTTGTTTTTATAATATTATTTTCTTCATCAACAAACGTTGGCGAAATTGATACAACACTTTTTGGTAACGGTCTATCAATATTATGAATACCCAACGCTAAAATACTTATACTTCGGTACGACCATTCTTTTGTTCCGTTTTCGGTAAATGCTTTGGTAGTTTGTGCCGCTAATATTTTATTATTCTCTGTTTTTTGCTTTCGTTTCGATAATATTTCCCGTTTCTGTTTTTTATTATCTTCATTTAGTTTATTATATTTCTTTAAAGCATTATTATAATCACTATTGTCATATACCGGATATGCAACTAAATCAACTAGCTTACCATTTTTAGAAAGTGTTAATTTATAATTATTTTCATCAATTTTACTAATATCTATATTTTCCCACGAAACGGTAAAATACTCAGGCTTAAACTCACATTGTGTTTCATCAATTTCAAATAAAACTTCTTTAGCATTAATAAAGTTATTTTCATTATTATTTACATCAACTTTAAATGAATACTTATTTTTATCTGATAAGATAGGTTTTATTGGTAATTTAGATTCTGTGTTTTCTATATTAGGTTCTGTTGTATTGCTTAAATAATTGTTTTCATTTATTTGTTTAAACTCACTTTTATTTTTATACAGCCACTCTCCTTCTTTATCGTCATATCTGTAAAGATTAAAATCAGTATCTGTATTATCTGAAAGCATATCAATTTTAATTTCTTTACCATCTTTAAGTTTTAGCGGTTGCGAATTATTAAATGCTAAAATATCTAACATACCTGCTGTTTCAAAAGTATAATCAACTCCTGCCGAATCGTATTCCATTGGTATTCCGCTTACAAACAAATCGTAAGGATTATGAAATTCGCGATACTTTATTTCAACAATATTATTTTCTAATGTTTCTCCATTTTCGTTTATAAACGAATTTGCAGGGATAAAAATATACGAACCTTCATCGGTTAAAATAGTTGTATCTTTTGAATTATCGATAGAATAAGTTTTGTATGGCACATCTAATTCAGGAATAGGTGGTTTTATATGTGTTTGTGGCTCGTTATTTGCAATTTGCGAATTATCTTCTGTTGTTTCAGGCAAAAATGCAAAAGTTAATGCAATTGCCGCAATCGTTATTATTCCAGAAACACTTAAAAATTTTATGGTATTAAACCCCTGTGTTGCATTAACTTTATTTACAACTGAGTTAAAGTCTTTATATCTTAATATATCATTATCAGATATTTCGGGACGGTCTATTTTTAATTTTCTTTTTTCCATTTCGCTTCAATTTTATGTTAATTTACTCACTTACAACTAATAGTTTCATTTTCTGAATAATTCGGTGCACTCGAACTTTCAAATTATTTTCTTTTTCGTTTAATATTTCGGCAATTTCTTTATAAGAACGCTTTTCGAAATATTTCATCTCTATTAGCTCAAAATCGCTAGGTTTTAACGACTCTAACAAACTCATCATTATATTGAATTTTTCTTCTTTTTCGCAGTCTATTTCATCAGCAATATTCATAATATCAATAGTTTTAGCCGACGAAACTATATTTAATTTATTATTACGTGCTTCTAAAATTATTTCGTTACGTGCAATACTATATAAGTACGAACCATAAGGCAAACCTCTGTATTCGTATTTTTTTAACGATTTTATTGCCTTATAAAAAACTTGCGATGTAATATCTGCTGCAATTTCTTCGGTTTCTACCCTATTAAAAATATATCGAAAAATACTTACATAATACTTATCATAAATTGGAGCAAATGCATTTACATCTTTTTTTGCTCTTTCAATTATTTCTGCTTCTGATATTATTTCAGTTTCTGTTTTATTGTATTTGTTTTTTGAAAAATCCATTATTTAATAACTTGTTTCGTCTATATAATGCAATAATTATAAAAAGTTACATCAGAAAATAAGAATAACTACTTATAATCCTAAAATTGAGTATAACTGTCCTATCGTACACAAACTTTTATCAATAATATTCAGCTTTATTTGGTATTCATTACCTGATATAATATTAAGTTTCGATAACTCACTACTTGTTATATAGCCTATATCGCCATTGCGTAACTCAGCAACAATAGCAATATTATTATTTGCTAAAAACATACTTTGCAAATCTATTCCTAAATTAGATTTAAACTTATAATACGACCTATCCTCTAAATCAATTACTATAAAACTTTGTACGGCTAATTTATCGCCTTTATTATTATAAAACCCTGCATTAACTGTTGAATAGCCCCTATCGGCCATACTTGTAATGTTATTGTATATATACTTTTCAATATCTAAACTACGTGTTAAAACATTGGTATTTGCCGACGCAGATGCAAGGGCTTTTTTCTCGTTTGCAATAATATTATCGTAATATAAAAGCCACTCTTCTCTTGTTAGTTTTCGCTCTTCACTACTCATATACTGCTTTTTAAAAGCGAGCCAAGTTCTATAAATTGCTTTTTTTCTTGTTCTTTGATACTTGTTTTTATTACGATACAAAGTTTTGTGAAATTTACGCTGTTTTAAATCTAAACCTTTAGAGTATCTTGAATTTAACTTAACATACTGTTTTTGAGATTCAACCAAGCAATTATCGTATTTTAATCGTGATAAAAACAATGGGTATGCCTGAATTTCGGTAAAACTACTACGTGATTTCAACTCTATTGTAAAATCTTTTGCCTCTTCGTTAAAATAAACTCTAACATCAATCCATTCTTTATCTTTTATGTATGCTTTTTTAAATTCTTTTTTCGATAAATTACCTTTATACACCCAAGTTATACTGTTAAAAGCTCTTAACTCGGGGTATTGTTTATAAAAATACATTGAATATTTTCGGTCAACAATATCAAACTTAATGTCTTTTGATAAAAACCACTTATATTTATATATTTTAAGCATATTGTATTTAGCATCGGCTTGTATCTTCATTGTACCAGCATAAGTTGTATCCATATATCTTTCGCTAAACATAAGCGTATCGTAAGTGTAATCGAAACGGCGATTATTAAACAGCTTTGCATAATGATAATATGCATTTGAATATGCCTTAAATTGCACACCATTTACCGTTATTTTGCCAAATTTTGTATTTGTTTCGTTTTCAGCTTTTGGAATATTATAAATTTCAACATCCTTTGCTATTGTTATTGCATTAAGCTCTTTAATAGTTGCATTAGGAAACATTGTTTTTATTATAGTTCTGTTTTCGGGCAAAACAATTGTATCTAACGAAATAAATTTTAAATCAATATCTTTTAACTTATTTAATGATTTTATTTGGTCGGTAAACATATTATCTTCCATTTGTAAACTATCTAAACCTTTTATCTCCTTTACACTTTTAGGAAAATCGTTTAAATTATTACAAGAAATATTTAACTTTTCAATTTGTGATAATTCACCAATATTTTTTGGTAAGTTAGTTAAAAGATTTATTGATAAATTTAACTCTTTTAGTGTTTTAATAGCTTTTACAGTATTAACAAAGTTTTCTATTTCAATTCCCTCATTATTAATTATATCAAGACGATTTAAATTTTTAACAAGTTTTATTTCTTTTGGAAAATATTTAATGTCATTATTATCTAAAATTATAGTTTTAAGTGTAGCTATTTTAGAAAAAAGCTTAAAAGTTGACGCATAATCTAAGTCAGGACTATTGGAGATTGTTATTTCTTTAAGGTTTAATGTTTTAATTTCTGATGGTAAATATTTATCCTCATAATTTACTATTATTAGTGATTTAAGATTACTAAATTTATCAATATTCTTTACAAAATTGTTAAAATTATTGCTAAAACAGTTTATTGAAAGTTCTTTTACACTTTTAAATTTAAGTTTATTTGAATATTCATTATATTGTGCATTAACACTATAAACAGTGAGTATAACTAAAACTATTACAAGTAATTGTTTTTTCATATTTGTTATTAAATATATTTATCCTATTATATAATACAAAAGCAATGTAAAAGTAACATAAAAAAATATTTTTTTTTCAAAATGCTTTTCTATTAATGATAGTAAATATTAAAAATACAATCATTATAAATATTACATATAAAAAAAAGTGCCCAAAGAAAACTTTAGGCACTTTAAACTTATTACTTTAAGTACTACTTTGTACTATATTGCATCAATAATTGCATTAAGAGTTGTACTAGGACGCATAGCCTTAGCAACTAACTCTTTGTTTGGTTTATAATAACCACCCATTTCTGTAGCCTTACCTTCGGCAGCAGCAATTTCAGAAAGAATTTTTGATTCATTTTCTTTTAAATCGGTAGCTACTTGAGTAAACTTAGTTTTAAGTTCTGCATCTTCGTTTTGCGATGCAAGAGCATCAGCCCAATACATACCTAAATAGAAGTGTGTACCACGGTTATCTAGTTCACCAGCTTTACGAGATGGGGCTTTTCTGTTGATTAAGTATTGAGAAATACCTTCATCAAGAGTTTTACCTAAAAGTGCAGCACGTTTGTTATCTGTTGTGTTAGCCATATGCTCTAAAGAAACTGTTAAAGCTAAAAACTCACCTAACGAATCCCAACGTAAATGTCCTTCTTTAACAAATTGCTGAACGTGTTTAGGAGCAGAACCTCCAGCACCAGTTTCAAATAATCCACCACCATTTAATAAAGGAACAATAGAAAGCATTTTGGCAGATGTTCCTAGTTCTAAAATTGGGAAAAGGTCTGTTAAATAATCTCTTAAAGCATTACCTGTTACCGAAATTGTATCTAAACCAGCTTTTGCACGAGGTAAAGTAAATTTCATAGCATCAACAGGAGCCATAATTTGAATATCTAAGCCATTTGTATCGTGATCTTTTAAGTAAGTATTTACTTTTTTAATCATTTGAGCATCATGAGCTCTATTTTCATCTAACCAAAAAATTGCAGGATTACCTGTTGCTTTTGCACGAGAAACAGCTAATTTTACCCAATCTCTAATTGGTAAATCTTTTGCCTGACAAGCACGGTAAACATCACCTTCTCCAACATTATGAGAATGTAATACACTTCCATCTTCTGCAATTACACGAATAGTTCCATTACCAGGAGCTTTAAATGTTTTATCGTGCGAACCATATTCCTCAGCTTTTTGAGCCATAAGTCCTACGTTTGAAACATTACCCATTGTTGCTGCATCAAAAGCCCCATTCTTTTTACAAAAATCAATTGCTTCTTGATACCATTCAGAATAACATCTATCTGGAATAACTGCTTTTGTATCTTGTAATTCGCCAGCAGGATTCCACATTTTTCCTGAATCACGAATAACAACAGGCATAGAAGCATCAATAATAATATCGTTACTTGCGTGTAAGTTTGTAATTCCACGGTCAGAATCAACCATAGCTAATGCAGGACGTTTATCGTAAACTGCTTTAATATCAGCTTCTATTTCAGCTTTTTTATCAGCAGGTAATTTTTCTAATTTTAAATATAAATCGCCTAAACCTAAATCAGGGTTAACATCTAATTCGTTAAAAGTATCAGCGTGTTTTTCAAATACATCTTTAAAATAAACAGAAACAAAGTGACCAAAAATAATTGGGTCAGAAACCTTCATCATTGTTGCTTTTAAGTGAATTGAATAAAGAATATCTTTTGCTTTTGCATCTTGAATTCCTTCTTCAATAAAATCACGTAAGTGTTTTACACTCATAAATGTAGCGTCAAGAACTTCGTCTTTAAGCATGTGTAATTTTTCTTTAAGAACTGTTACATTTCCGTTTGCATCAACAAACTCAAAACGAACATCTTGTTCTTTGTCCATTACTACAGATTTTTCGTTTCCGTAAAAATCTCCATCTTTCATCCATGCAACGTGCGATTTAGAATCATTTGACCATGCACCTAATCTTTTTGGATTACGTTGAGCATCAGCTTTTACCGATGGTGCAACACGACGGTCAGAGTTTCCTTGACGTAAAACAGGATTTACAGCAGAACCTAAACATTTTGCATATCGTAAATTTAAAGTTTTTTCTTCTTCTGTTTTTGGCTCTTCAGGATATTCTGGTAATTTATATCCTTTTTCTTGCAATTCTTTAATAGCAGCTTTTAACTGTGGAATAGAGGCACTTACATTAGGTAATTTAATTACATTAGCTTCTGGTCTTTCTACTAACTCACCTAAATAAGCTAACTCGTCAGCTTGTTTTTGGTCGTTTGTTAAATAATCAGGAAATGTTGCAATAATACGTCCTGATAGAGAAATATCTCTTGTTTCAACTACAATACCAGCTGCATTTGTAAAAGCATTAACAATTGGTAATAATGAATAGGTTGCTAAAGCTGGAGCTTCGTCAATCTCTGTCCAAATAATTTTTGAGGTCTGTCCCATAATATTATAATTAGTTAAATATGATTAGTTTACAATTTTTAAAACTATTTTTTATTGAATCCCGAAAGTAGCTAATTACATTAACTTATACAAATATTTAAAAACATATATTTGTTGTGTTAATTTAAGAGATAATACTCTTATTATCTATAATTTAATTACTTTTACGAACAATAATAATTATAAGCTCAATTCGATTTATAATTTAGCTCACTGAGAATTAATAATATTTCAGGTTTGTTGCTGAAAATAAGGGTGTACATGAAACGCTAAATTCAATGTTTAAATTAAACTAAGCTTAATACATCATTTTATAAATTAAAAAACTGATTGTAGAGTACAATCAATTCTAAAATTATATACATTTGCACGTTGAAAAATTACGAGCACATAATAAGACGTTTTCATAAATGGAGATTAAAAAATATTAGTGAAAAGCAATTTATTGCTATTCTTAGTATTATAATAGGCTTTAGTACAGGCATTATTGCTATTCTTATAAAAAAAGCTGTTCATTTTGTTAGCGATTCATTAGCTCATAGTTTTGCGAAAAATTACGAAAATTATTTGTTTTTTATTTATCCAACAATTGGTATTTTTATTGCATTATTATTTATTAAATATGTAGTTCGCCGACCTGTAGGACACGGTATTCCTAGTGTACTTTACGCTATTTCAAAAACAAAAGGGAAAATAAAATCTCATAATTTATTTTCATCAATATTTACAAGTGCTTTTACAGTTGGTTTTGGTGGTTCAGTAGGGCTTGAGGGTCCAACGGTTGCAACAGGTGCTGCAATTGGTTCTAATATTGGACAATTATTTCATTTAAGTTATAAACAAATTATTTTATTACTTGGAGCGGCTTCGGCTGGTGCAATGGCTGCTATTTTTAAGGCTCCTATTGCTGCAATTGTATTTGCTATGGAGGTTATAATGATTGACCTAACAGCAACATCAATAGTTCCAATTATACTCGCATCATTAACTGCATCATTAACATCAATGGTATTTTTAGGTTTCGATGTACTTTATAAATTCGATGTTTACGAAAAATTTAATATGCAGCAATTACCATATATTGTTGTTCTTGGTATATTAGCAGGCTTACTTTCTGTGTATTTTACAAGAATGTATATGTATATAAATGGAGCTTTCGATAAAATAGATAATATTTGGAAAAGACTTATTATTGGAGGTTTAATATTAGGTGTAATTATTTTCTTTTTCCCTTCGTTATACGGCGAGGGTTACGATGCTATAAACGGCTCGTTAAAAGGTGGATTTAATCATTTATACGACCACAGTATATTTTTTGAATATAAAAATAATATTTATGTTATTATAGGATTGTTTGTTGCTGTTTTAATATTTAAAGTAATTGCTACATCGGTAACTTTTGGTGCTGGTGGTGTTGGTGGTATTTTTGCACCATCGTTGTTTTTGGGTAGTAATTTAGGTGTATTTTTTGCTTTTATGGTAAAATATTTACATCTTGGAAACATATCGGTTACAAATTTTGCGTTTATTGGTATGGGTGGTGTTATTGCAGCAAACCTTCATGCTCCACTAACAGCTATTTTCCTTATTGCCGAAATTACAGGTGGTTATCAGCTATTTATTCCGCTTATGGTGGTTTCTGTAATTGCATACTCTACTGTTAAAATTTTTCAACCAAACTCGGTTTATACTATTCAGCTTGCTAAACGTGGCGAGTTAATGACTCATCATCAGGATAAAAATATTCTGAAAATGATGAGTGTTGAAAAACTTATTGAAAAGAATTTTATGATTGCAAAAATTGACTATACTCTTGGCGATTTAGTTAAAGTAATAGCCCAATCGCAACGTAATATCTTTCCTGTTGTTAACGATGATAATACTTTCCTTGGTATTGTAATTATGGACGATGTACGAAACATAATGTTTAAACCAGAGCTTTATAATGAAATAAATGTTAAAGATATTATGTTTGTTCCTCACGAATTTGTTGATATAGACATAGATAACATGCAAGATGTTGCCGAAAAATTCCAACACAGTAACATATATAATATGCCTGTACTTAGAGATCATAAATATTTAGGCTTTATTTCTCGTGCAAATGTTTTCTCTTCGTATCGTAGAAAGTTAAAGCACTTCTCTGAGGATTAATTCCTTCTTATTATTTTCCCGCAGATTTCGCAGATTCTCGCAGATTTTTTGACACTGATTTTTTATGATTATAATATGATTTTAGATACTTCGCTTCGCCTGCCTTACGGTAGGTAAACTCAGTATGACAGCTCTAATTTTAAATTAGTGTTTTGATTATTAATTGAAGTCTTAATTTATCGGTGTTAAATAAACCAACATATTTTTATTTTGAAATGCGAATAGTAAATTCTAAATTGCAAATAAATAAAATCATTAAAAAAAAGGTGCAGCATAATTTTGTAAATAAATACAATTTTTTATCGAATAAACTTAACATTAACACGCTAATAAAACGTAGTGGTGTAAATATTATAATGCCTTTTTATCATACAGTTAGCAATAAACATTTACCACATATAAAGCATTTATATAGTTACCGAAACACTACCGAGTTTGAAAACGAGTTGGAGTTTTATTTAAAGCACTTTACTCCTATTTCGCTAAGCGATTTAATTAACAGAAATTACAAAAAAGATAAAAATTACTTCTTTTTGTCGTTAGACGACGGCTTAAGCGAGGTTTACAATATAATTGCCCCTATCCTACTAAAAAAAGGAATTCCTGCAACATTTTTCGTAAACACAAGTTTTATCGATAATAAAATATTGTTTAACCGATTTAAAGCGAGTTTAATTTTTGATGCTTATTTGAATAAAAATAAAATTAAAGATAATACTGTAAATAATTTAGATATACTTAACAATAAATATACAAATACAGAACTTGACAACTTAGCCGAAATGTTTAATGTTGATTTCTCTAATTTTTTGCAAAAACAAAAGCCATATTTAACAAGCGAGCAAATAAATATACTAATAAAACAAGGTTTTGATATTGGTTCGCACAGTGTTAACCATATAGAATACAGTAATTTAAATATAGAAAAACAAAATATTGAAACAATAGAATCTGTTGAGTTTTTAAAGCAAAATTTTAATATAAAGAACACTTCTTTTTCGTTTCCGTTTACCGATTATGGTATAGATTTAAAGTTTTTTAAGCAAATTAAAAACTCGGTAGATATTACTTTTGGTACAGCAGGAATAAAGTTAGATAATGCACCCCACAACTACCAACGAATACCAATTGAAGAGTTTAATATAAATGCCGAAAAAATTGTAAAAGCTGAGTATTTGTATTTCATTTTATCTAAATTTGTAGGCAAACACAGAATTAACAGAAAATAAATGCTTAATAAAACCTTAAATTCCATATTAAATTTCTCAAACAAAGAGGCTTTCGTTATTGATGGTGTTAGTTTTTTGTTTTCCGATTTTGGAAAAAAAATCACAGCAATTATTTCCGAAATTATAAAACATAAAACATCTGACAACCAAATAATTGGAATTATTGCCGATAATAATTTCGATACATTTGCAAGTATTTATGCAGTGTGGTTTTCGGGCTGTGCATTTGTTCCATTAAGTGTAAGCACCCCGCAACAACGAAACAAAAATATTGCAAATAAATTAAATTTAAAGCTTATTATCGATACTATTGGCAATAATAACATAAATAATATTAAAACTATTAATTCAACAAAGTTAAATTCTGATAGAATTAATATCTCCACGCCTATTTTAAAATCTAACAA
>Ga0256827_10002461_pt1 | contig 11929 bp, 11 predicted proteins | sample CV84metaG_FD_185977 | JGI IMG/M metagenome (GOLD analysis project Ga0256827, IMG submission 185977) | Hydrothermal vent microbial communities from East Pacific Rise, Pacific Ocean - CV84 | ecosystem: Environmental > Aquatic > Marine > Hydrothermal vents | place: Pacific Ocean: East Pacific Rise... | reverse complement strand
GACCGATTTCTTAATCTATGGAGAGGATGCAGGTTCTAAATATACCAAAGCTGTAAAGTTGGGGGTTGAGACCTTGACAGAGGGGGAGATGAGGGAGATGGTGTAGGGTGCAAGTCTTTGCACCTTATTCATCCTAAAAAGGAGATAACTTAATACCCCTCTTTCTCCGTAAGTTGGCTAAATTTCTCTTTATAGATTTGTGTATAACTAATTTTAGCATCGGCGAGTGCTTCGGTTAGGAAGGGGTCTTCTGTTTTACCATCTTCTAGAACTCTACTCCAGATAATAACTCTTTTACCATAAGAACGAAGTACTATTAGCTTGAGACGTTGTCCCTCTGTAATAAGAGTAATATTGTCATTAAGAGTGGTGGTTGTACCGTCATCAAGAACTTTATTTAAAAATTTCCCCTCTTTGTAACGAAAAATTCCAAATGTACCATCAGCTGCTTTTGCTTTTTCATCTTGTACGGCGTAGTAGTACCCAAAATTTGTATCATCTAATTTTTCTATAACCATATAGGCTTTAGCAATACTTTTGTAGTTATCGGTACCTGTTTCAAGTCCATACTCTCCTGATATATCAGGGGCTTTAGATTTATCTTCATCATAAATGGTTCGATTCTCAAGCATTTGTACTTGAGGAGAGACGGGAAGCTCTGTATCGGAAGAGGTACTAGAAGAAGATGAAATTTCGGTAGTTTTAGAAGTTGAACTCTCTAATGATGGAGATTGGCTAGGAGCTGTAAAAGAACAACCTACCAAAAAAAATGTAAATATGATGCTTAAAATAAAACGCATTAAAATTCCTATAAGTATAATTTTTTTTAACATTATTACCAAAATTTAGTAAAGAAAAGATAATAGAAAATAAATATGTTACAATAACGCAAAAATAAAAAACTGCGTTATTGTACGTATTAAAGTAGATAAATGGCTAAATCTCGTATTGAAAAATCTCCTATTACTTTTACTCCTGATAACCTTGCTTTTGTACTTCAGATGATGCAGTCTGAAGCTCATTTGATGGAGTATTTTCGTGAAACAGATGAGAAGGGACGCTATCTCTATTGGGATCAGTTTAAGTGGAGAATTCCTAAAAATCATGATGTAAAAAAAGCATGGTTAGTCACAAAATGGTGTCGTTTTACTAAGCGAAAGCATATCTCTTTGAATGATGTTTCTGGAGAATCATTTCACTACTGTACTCCTGACTCTCTTCAAGCAAAATTTTATAAAATAGCCAAGCTTTCTGGAGAAGGAATGACCTCTACAGATACGATTCAGCAGAAGTTTTTAATCTCTTCACTTATGATAGAAGAGGCTATTAGTTCGGCTCAGTTAGAGGGGGCAACCACAACCCGAAGGGTGGCAAAGAAGATGCTGGTAGAGGAGCGAAAGCCTCGCTCTGAAGATGAGCAGATGATTTTGAACAATTACCTCTTAATGTATGAGGTTAAAGCACTTTTAGATGTTCCTTTGACCATAGATATGATTCGTCATTTTCACAAAATAGCAACCGATGGAACCTCTGAAAACTCTGTAGTTCCAGGGGAATTTAGAGAGGATAATGATATTGTTATATCGGATGGTGTGGGGGGCGAGGTACTGCATCAACCTCCCCATTATAAAGAGATAGAGAATCGTTTAGAGATGCTTTGTGACTTTGCCAATACGGTACACTCAGGCGAGGAGGGGAATGCTTTTATTGACCCCATTACCAAAGCGATTATTTTGCATTTTATGATAGGTTATGAACACCCTTTTGCAGATGGTAATGGACGAACTGCCCGAGCTATCTTTTACTGGTTTATGCTTAAACATGGTTTCTCATTTTTTGAGTATCTCTCTATCTCTAAACTTCTTAAAGTCGCACCCGTGAAGTATGGTATGGCATATCTCTATACTGAGATAGATGAGAATGATTTAACCTATTTTTTATACTATCAAGCAGATATTATTTTACGTGCTATGGATGAGCTTTTTAACTATCTTGATGAGAAAGGTAGAGAGTTTGAAGAGGTGGTTGATTTGCTAGAGAGTTCAACCTTGGCAGATAACTTAAACTTTATTCAAAAAAACATTGTGAAAAAGGCAATGAAGAATCCAGGGCGTATTTTTACGGTCAAAGAGGTAACCAATGCCTATGATGTCTCAGAGAATACAGCAAGAAAGTACTTAAAAATTTTAGCAAGTTATAAGCTGTTGGCACCACTAAAAGAGGGGCGTACGGTTAAATATGTGGCATTGGCAGATATAAAAGATGTGTTGGAGAAGAGATGAGGCTAGATAAATATTTAGTTGAGAAGGGTTATTTTGAGAGTCGTAATAGAGCATTGGATGCTATAAAACGAGGGAAAGTTTTTGTTGATGGTGTGGTGGCTAAGGCTTCTTATAAATGTGATGAGACAACAAATATAGATATTGACCAAGAGAAGTTCTATGTAAGTCGTTCTGCTAAGAAGTTGGAACTATTTTTAGAAGAGTATCCTATTCCTTTAGAGGGCAAAGTTGCTTTAGATATAGGTTCGAGTACAGGAGGCTTTGTTCAGATTCTTTTAGAGAACAAAGTTGCATCAGTTAGCTGTGTTGATGTGGGCTCAAATCAGTTACACCACTCACTCCGTGGTAAGAGTAGGGTTGATGTTTATGAGGAGACTGATATTCGTGATTTTTCTGCTGATGGTTTTGATGTGATTACTTGTGATGTCTCTTTTATCTCTATTTTACAAATTTTAGAGGCGATTGATAGGTTGGCAAGGGCAGATATGGTTTTGCTCTTTAAACCACAATTTGAGGTAGGAAGAAATGTTAAAAGGGATAGTAGAGGTGTGGTAGTTAATCAAGAGGCGATAGCTGAAGCAAAAGCTAAATTTGAAGTAAGAACCAAAGAGCTTGGCTGGCAACAGTTGTATGAGACGACTTCTAAATTAGCAGGGAAGTCTGGAAATATAGAGTATATTTATCACTTTAGGAAAGCATGATAGTAACAAATAGTATTGAGTCTATAGCGATAGGCTCTTTTGATGGTATTCATAAGGGGCATTTGGCATTAATTTCTCAGGTTGATGCGGTTGTAGTTATTGAGCGAAACAGAGGTTCTTTGACTCCTGGTTATAAACGTACTTCTTACATTGAACAACCTTGTTTCTTTTATCATCTAGAGAAAATTAAAGGGTTATGTGCTAAAGCGTTTATCACTAGAATTAAAGAGGATTTTCCCTATTTAAAAACAATTGTAGTGGGATATGATTTTGAGTTTGGTTATAAAAAAGAGGGTAATATTACATTATTAAAAGAGCTTTTTAATGGTAATGTTAAGGTTGTAAAAGAGGTTAAGTCTAGCTCAATCTCTGTACATACTCGAATAATTAAGGAGCATCTCTCTAAGGGTAATATAGGAATTGTTACAGAGCTTCTTTTACGTAGATTTTCTCTTGAGGGGCAGGTTGTTTCGGGGCAGGGGTTAGGTCGAAAAGAGCTCGTTCCTACACTTAATTTAAAGATAGAAGATTATCAATTACCGAAAGAAGGGGTCTATGCGACACGTACTAAAATAGATGACGTTTGGTTAAATAGTGTAACGTTTTTAGGGCATCGTGTTACCACAGATGGCTCTTTTGCGGTAGAGAGTTATGTTTTAGATAGAGATATTGGTATAGTATCGGGTAGAGTCTCTATTGAATTTGTTGATGCTCTTCGAGAGAATAGAAAGTTTGAAAATTTAGGGCAACTAAAGCAACAGATTCAAGAAGATATTAAAGAGGCAAAAAAAATATTAAAAGGGTTGATATGAGTTTGAAAGAGTTACAAGATATAGTTAGAAAAGAAGTAGGTGTTTTGCTCTATTTCTCAGGAGAGAACTGCAATGTCTGTCATGCATTACGACCAAAATTTAAAGAGCTTTTTGATAAAGAGTTTCCTCAATTAAAACAAGTTTACCTTGATGCTCACGAAAATCCAGAGATTTCTGCCCATTTTCAGGTCTTTTCTGTACCCACAATGATTGTTTTTATGGATGGTAGAGAGTTTGCTCGTGAGGGACGAAGTGTTAGTCTGTATCAATTGAGTCAAAAATTGGCACGACCCTATAAAATGATGACCGAATAATGTCTTTAACTATCACATTTCTGTTAAAACCTTATTTTAATAAAAAATAATAATTTTAAGAGGATTTGGCTATAATAGCCCCCTTAATACTATACTATATATAGTTTGAATATTTTTTATATAAAGGGGCTTTATGAGCGACTTGTTTGAAGCGAACCAAGACATACAAGAGGTAAAAATAGAAGATAGTATGAGAGCGTCCTATTTGGACTACTCGATGTCGGTTATTGTGGGGCGGGCATTACCTGATGCAAGAGATGGTTTAAAACCTGTACACAGAAGAATCCTTTTTGCAATGAATGAGCTTAATTTGTCTCATAGGAGTCCCTACAAAAAATCGGCAAGAATTGTCGGGGATGTTATTGGTAAGTACCATCCACATGGAGATAACTCTGTCTATGATGCACTTGTTCGTATGGCACAAGACTTCTCTTTGCGTTCGCCTCTTATTGATGGTCAAGGTAACTTTGGTTCTGTTGATGGCGATAATGCAGCCGCGATGAGATATACCGAAGCGAGAATGACTAAAATAGCAGAAGAACTTCTTCGTGATCTTGATAAAGATACTGTTGATTTCCTTCCCAACTACGATGACTCTATGCGAGAACCTGATGTTTTTCCCTCTCGTGTTCCTAATCTTCTTTTAAATGGTTCTAGTGGTATTGCTGTTGGTATGGCAACCAACATTCCTCCTCATCGTCTTGATGAAATTATGGAGGCACTCCTTCATATTATTGATAATCCTGAGTGTGAAGATTCTGAACTCTTATCTATTATTAAAGGTCCAGATTTTCCAACGGGTGGTATTATTTTTGGACGAAAAGGAATTACCGATGCCTATACAACAGGACGAGGGCGAATCAAGGTTCGTGCCAAAACCCATATTGAAGAGAATAAAAATAGGGAAGTAATCGTTGTTGATGAACTTCCTTATCAAGTTAATAAGTCTCGTTTGATTGAGAATATCGCTCATTTGGTGCGTGATAAGCAGATAGAGGGGATTTCTGAGATTCGTGATGAGTCTGACCGTGAGGGTATGAGAATTGTTATTGAGCTTAAGCGTGATGCTATGAGTGATATTATTTTGAATAACCTCTTCAAGAGTACACAGATGCAAGTGACGTTTGGTATTATAATGTTAGCAATTGCCAATAAAGAGCCAAAAGTATTTAAGCTTCGTGAACTTCTTGACCTCTTTTTACGTCATAGAAAAACGGTTATTATTAGACGAACTATCTATGATTTAGAGAAAGCTAAAGCGAGAGCTCATATTTTAGAAGGGCTTAAAATTGCTGTTGATAATATCGATGAGGTTATTCGTATTATTCGAGAGAGTGAAGATACGGAAACAGCTAAATTAAATTTAATGGAAAAATTCTCTCTTTCAGAGATTCAGGCTTCAGCTATTTTAGAGATGAAACTAAGAAGACTAACAGGTCTTGAGCAAGAGAAAATTGAGAATGAATTACGTGAACTCTATAAATTGATTGAGTATCTAGAGTCTATCTTAAAGAGTGAAGAGATTCTTAATGGTATTATTGCTGATGAGATTAAAGAGATAGCCGATAATTTTAAAGCAGAGCGTCGTACAGAGATTGTTGATGACTATGATGATATAGATATAGAAGATTTAATTCCTAATGAGCCAATGGTGGTTACTATTACTCATAGAGGTTATATTAAACGTGTTGCCGTAAAACAGTATGAGAAGCAGAAGCGTGGTGGAAAAGGTAAAATTGCTGTTACCACGCATGATGATGACTTTATTGAGCAATTCTTTATCTCTTCTACTCATGATACTTTAATGTTTGTAACGGATATGGGACAACTCTATTGGTTAAAGGTTTATAGAATTCCAGAAGGTTCAAGAACGGCTAAAGGTAAAGCGGTTGTTAACTTAATTAATCTGAAACAAGATGAGAAGATTATGTCGATTATTCCTACAACTGATTTCCATGAAGATAAAGGTTTGGTCTTCTTTACAAGGAAAGGTATTGTGAAGAGAACGAACTTAAAAGAGTACTCAAATATTAGAACCAATGGTGTACGTGCTATTAATTTGGATGAAGAGGATGCTATTGTTACTGCTAAAATTGTTATGCCTAAGACCAAATGGCTCTTTCTTACTACTAAAAAAGGACAATGTATTCGCTTTAAAGTAGGAGATGCTCGTGAGATTGGACGGGTAGCACGTGGTGTGACAGCTATTAAGTTTAAAATAGAAGATGATTTTGTCTGTGGAGGAATCACTATTGCTAATGAAGAGAGTGAGCTGTTAATGTTAAGTGAGAAGGGTATTGGTAAGCGAACCACTGCTTCTGAGTATCGTGAACAGAGTAGAGCAGGTAAAGGGGTTATCAGTATGAAACTCTCTTCTAAAACAGGCGATGTGGTTGGCGTAGTTCTTGTAGAAGAGGATAAAGATATGATGTGTTTAACCTCGATAGGTAAAATGATTCGTGTTGATATGGAGACAATTCGTAAAGCAGGACGAAATACTTCAGGTGTCAAAGTAGTTAATGTTGAAAAGAAAGATATTGTTGTAAGCATGGCAAAGTGTCCCAAAGAGGAAACCGATGAGCCAGATATTGTGAATAGTGATATTTCAATTGAGCCTCAAGAGTAGAGGCTCTCTTCTCTATAGTATGGGGATTAAAGCCCATACTAATACTTTTTCTCCCCTTAATCTTATTAAAAATATTATAATTTTATATAATACCCTCAACCTTTTTTAGTTTAAAATAACAAAGGAGAACACCTTGTATTTCCTGAAAATAAGAGAATGTTTTTTATTATTATCGTATTCTTTAAAAAGGGCGAAAAATGTCACTTTTTTGTAATTTAATAGTTTTTTTTTTAGGCAACTGTTGTTATTTTTTTAAATCTTTGTCATAATTGTTATAACAAATAAACAATATCTAAGGAGAGAGAGATGAAAAGAACGGTATTAACTTCAAGCCTATTATCTATAATTTTACTTACAACAAGTATTTCTGCCGAAACAAATATGATATGTGATGGTAAACACTGTTTCATTGACTTGTCAAAACTCTCATCTTCTAAAGATATGATAGCTGAGGTTACACAATTTAATAAGGTAGAAGATAGAGAAGTTGTTGCAACCGTAGTAGAGACTGACGTTTCATCGGTAACTGAGATGGAGACCATTGTATTAGATCCCAATAAATATGTTATGACTGAAGCAGAAGTAGAAGAGTACGAGATGGAAGATCTTTTGATGCAACCAATGGAAAATATAGAGAATAGAATTATTGATGGAACCAAACTACCAACATCAGCATTCTATTGTGAAAATAATACTAAGCCCGTTTATCACTCAGAATCAGACTCTTTTGAGTGTGCCTAATTTATAATATTTTTACTTTTTCTCTTCGTGATAAAGAGTGAATTGATTTACTTTCTTATAGTGAGCTAAATCAAAACACTCTTTGTTTTAACCTCTAAAAACCTCTATTCCCAAGCCAATCCTCACACCCATTTCGTTAAAATATCATTAACAAATAAAAGTTAAAATATGTGATTATATTTTACGATAAAAGGATAAATGTGAAACAGTATAATGTAGCTGTTGTAGGTGCAAGTGGAGCCGTTGGCGAGGAGCTTTTTAGAGTCTTAACAGAGGTTAAATTCCCTGTTGGAAATCTACTTCCATTAGCAAGTGCCAACTCTGCTGGATCAATGATTGAGTTTAATGGTCAAAGGTATCGAATAGAAGAGTTAACTGAAACTGTATTTGAGGGTCGTGATATTGATATTGCTTTCTTCTCTGCAGGTGGTAGTATCTCTGCAAAGTATGCCCAATATGCTGTTGAAGCTGGTGCTGTTGTTATCGATAACACCTCTCATTTTAGAATGATTGATAATGTACCCTTGGTTGTACCTGAAGTGAACCCTGAAGATATTGAATTATGGGAAGATACAGGTATTATTGCCAATCCGAACTGTTCAACTATTCAAATGGTTCAACTTTTAAAACCTCTTCATGACTTGTATGGAATTAAAAGAGTAGATGTCTCAACCTATCAAGCGACATCGGGTGCAGGAAAAGCAGGAATGGAAGAGCTTGTTCGTCAGATGCAAGACTTTTTTTCATTTAAACTTGATGAGACAAAAGTAGAAGCATTTACACACCAAATTGCACTTAATGTTATTCCTCATATCGATACGCCACAAGAGAATGGATATACGAAAGAGGAGATGAAGATGGTATTAGAGACTAACAAGATTATGCACTCGGATTTTGCAGTAAGTGCTACTTGTGTTCGTGTTCCTGTATTGCGTTCTCACTCTGAATCCATTACCATTACTTTTGAAGAGGGAGTTGATGTATCTGTAGATATGGCAAGAAAAGTGCTTGGAGAGTTTGAAAATGTAACGGTTATTGATGATTTAGAGAATAATCAATACCCCATGCCAATGACTTCGACTGATACAGATGAGACCTATGTAGGAAGAATAAGAAAAGATATTTATGCATCTAATATTCTTCATCTATGGGGTGTTGCTGATCAAGTTCGAGTAGGAGCTGCGACCAACGCTGTACGTATTGCTCAAAAATGGATAAAGTTAGAGGATTAATTATGAAATTTATAGAACGAATTTTTGAGAGTTTTTTATGGAACACACGTTTTTTTGTTCTATTTGCTGTTCTCTTTTCTATGTTAGGAGGAATAGCCCTCTTTATCGTTGCTTCTGTTGATGTTTGGGGTGTTGTTACTGAAGTTGCTACAACTTATTTAAATCATCTTCATCCAGAGAAGTTTCATGAGCAGATTGTTGGAGGTTTGATTGGTGCTGTTGATTTATATTTGATGGCAGTTGTTATGTTTATTTTTGGATTTGGACTTTATGAACTCTTTATCTCAGAGATAGATGTAGCAAAAAAAGAGGGTGCTTCAAAGATTCTAGAGATTCACTCTCTAGATGAACTTAAAGATAAGTTGGGTAAAGTTATCGTGATGGTTCTTGTTGTTAACTTTTTTCAACGGGTTCTATTCACAACCTATAGTGGGGCATTAGATTTAGTCTACTTTGCTATCTCTATTTTGGCTCTGGCTATAGCGTTATATTTTTTACATAAAGGTGGAGACCACTAATGAGTAGTAAGATTTTTGTAGAGGCTTGTCTTGGAAAAGAGACACCATACACTCCTGTATGGATGATGAGACAAGCAGGACGATATCTACCTGAGTATATGGCAGTACGTGCAGAGGCTGGAAATTTTTTAAACCTCTGTCATGACCCAAAAAAAGCAGCAGAAGTAACCATTCAACCTCTTGATATAGTTGGTGTTGACGCTGCGATTCTTTTTTCAGATATTCTGGTTATTCCAGATGAGATGGGAATGGATTTAGAATTTATTAAAGGTTTTGGACCCAAGTTTCATGACCCGATTAAATCACAAGAGGATTTAGATAGATTAATTGGTGGTAAAGAGGCATCGGATAAGTTGACCTATGTTTATGATACGATTAAACTGTTAAGAACGCAACTTGATGAGCGAGGAGATAACAAAGCTTTAATTGGTTTTTGTGGTGCTCCGTGGACATTGGCTACCTATATGATAGAGGGGCAGGGGACAAAAACTTATAATGTCTGTAAAAAGATGATGTATTCCAATCCTGAGTTACTCCATAATATTTTAAAAGAGGTTACTGAAGTAGTTAAGTACTATATGGAGAAGCAGATTGAATCAGGTATTGATGTGGTTCAGATTTTTGATAGCTGGGCTGCGGCGATTGAACCAAGCAAATATGATGAGTTTAGTTGGAAATATATGGTCGAGATTGCAGATCATTTAAAGTCTAAATATCCTGACACTCCAATTATTATGTTCCCTAAAGGGGTATCTGCTTTTATTGAGCAGGGGCTTGTTTATGGAAACTTTGATGTTTTTGGTGTCGATTGGGGTACTCCAATGGCATTGGCAAAAGAGAAACTTGGAGACAAATATGTACTTCAAGGAAATATGGAGCCAACACGTCTTTATAGTAAAGAGGCAACAACTGAGTGTGTTGAATCATTAGCAGAGACAATGAAAGAGGGACGACATATCTTTAATTTGGGTCACGGAATTTTACCCGATGTACCAGTAGAGAATGCCATTCACTTTGTCAAAGAGTGTCAAAGAGCTTCTAAACGTTCATAATAACAAAGGTGTAGTCCTTGACTACACCTTATAGAAGATTCTACTCTTCTATATTTCTATCATTTGTTGCCTGAACAGGTCTGTTATTTGGAAAGCTAAATAGTGCAAAGAACGCATTAATTTGCTCTTTAGATGCATGCATAGCATTTTTATAAACATGCCATTTTACATTTTCGCTACATGGTGGTGTTGTTAAAGAACCCATAAATTTATAGTAATCTTTATTTTCTGGCATAAGTGCTTTTACTTCATCGCTAGTTAGACCACATTTAGCTGCTTCTCCAACTTTTAAACTAGGAAGTTTTTTCCATGCTTTAGCTAAAATAGGATTCTCTGCACCCTCTTCAAACATAACTGCAACAACTGCTAGTTTACCATCATCTGTAGCATGTACAAAGTGAGCCTCTAAAGGATAAGCTTTACCATTGATGTTATTTTCACTTGGTACGTGAAAGTGAAACTGTTTAAGTTTATAATCAACACCATCAATTTTTAATGCACTACCATCTTTAACATTTACTTGAATCGTATGACCATTGTTAATAATAGTTTCTGAACCAGTTTTGTAGTTAAGATCAAGTGCTTTTAGTTCAGTATCTTTTGAAGCTACAATGTTAATTGGTGATTGCTGTTTACCCTCTGAACACATATTGAATTCTTTTTTTACTTCACTCCAGTGTTTTGGTCCTACATTTCCCATGTATGCCCAATGTTTTGCATGAGTTTCATGTTTTACATGTTCAACTTTAGCTTTTTCAGCAGGTGCTTCATTGGCTTGAGTAGCTGTTGTTAGTAATAGTAAAGCTGATAAAGCTATTATTGAATTTGTTATGTTTTTTTTCATTTGAATCCTTTTTCTTAAATAATAATATTAGTCTATCAAAAATAGTGATTAATAAGCTAGGATTGTTGATGTTTTTTATATCAATCTAAAAATATGTTACTTTATTGTATGATAATAAAAAAAACTTATTAAAGCTATAAATAAAATAATCTTATAATTATTATAAAGTTTTAAAAATATTATTTTTTCTCTCTTTTTAATAATTTTTTTCTTTTTTTTTAAATAAAGTAGTATACTTATGGATGTTATTATATGTTCTTATATAGTGACAAATTAATTAAAAAGGGGTATTTTTTATATGACAAAATTTAGTATTATGACTTTAATGGCAATAGCTATAACTACAAATGCTATGGCAGAAGTAGATTTAAAAATTGGTGGACAGGGTGCTATCTATTATGAGACAAATGATTTAGGAGATAATAGCCTATTTTCACAAAAAAATTCACAAGCCAATGCAGGATTACAGTTAAATGCAAAAGCTGATTTAGGTAATAATTTTGGGTTAGGGTATCAAGAGACATTTCTAGGAACCTTAGGACTTGAAAAAAGTTTTGTTTCAGGGGTTAAGCAGTACGCTAAAGGAGATGATTTAAACTCTCACTCTATGACAAAACTCTATGTGACCAAAAAAATTGATAATACACTATTAAAATTAGGACGACAAGAGCTTCCTAAGTCTCTCTCTCCATTGGCTTTCTCTGAGAGTTGGAATGTGTTTAAAAACACCTTTGATGCGGCTGTTGTTGTTAATACCGATATTATCGACACAACCATTGTTGGTGCTTATGTAGCCAGTTCGAACCG
>Ga0256827_10002460_pt1 | contig 11929 bp, 7 predicted proteins | sample CV84metaG_FD_185977 | JGI IMG/M metagenome (GOLD analysis project Ga0256827, IMG submission 185977) | Hydrothermal vent microbial communities from East Pacific Rise, Pacific Ocean - CV84 | ecosystem: Environmental > Aquatic > Marine > Hydrothermal vents | place: Pacific Ocean: East Pacific Rise... | reverse complement strand
TGAGATTAAATAGATTTTATCTTTTTTATCCACTCATCTAAACTCTTTTCAAATCCTTGTTTTGAACTCTTATAAAATTTCATTGGTTTGTTAAGATATTTCTGCTTTACCCAACCTCCAAAGTTGTGAGGGTATAGATAGTTTTTGGAGTCTGTTTTGATATTAGGTGGGATAGGATATATTTCACCGTTTTGTATAGCTTTTAGAGCATTGTTTATGGCTATGTATGAGCTATTTGATTTTGGTGATGATGCTAGATATACTACAAGTTGAGCTAGTGGGATACGAGCTTCTGGGTAGCCTATCTGTTTGACTATTGTTAGAGTTGAAGCTGAAAGATTTAGAGCATTTGGATTTGCATTTCCAATATCTTCACTTGCCAATATAGAAAGTCGTCTGGCTATATATTCAGGTGGTTCACCTCCATTAATAAGTCTAGCTAGATAGTATAGCCCTGCATCTATATCTGAACCTCTTATAGATTTTATCATAGCAGATGTTAAATCATAGTGGCTATCTGCTTGTGAGCTTCCCTGTTGCATTGCATAGGGACGAATAGATTTTAGTTGCTCTAGTGTTACATCTTTACCTAAAACTATGGCAGAGTCCAGAAGATTTAACATAGCTCTAGCATCACCACTACTAGAGCTAACTAAAAAACTTTTCACATCATGTGAAAAGTCTATCTTTTCAGCCAATAAGATACGCTCTAGGTAGCTTATCATTGAGCTGTTATCAATTGGAAGTAGCTCAAATATATGAGAGCGTGAACGTATAGCAGAGGTTAGTGAGTAGTATGGATTTTCTGTTGATGCACCAATAATAAGAGCCGATTCTCTCTCCATAAATGGTAATAGAACCTCTTGTTGATTTTTACTAAGTCTATGAACTTCATCTATAAATATAATAGGTTTCTCTAAAGCGTTAACATATGTTTTAAATATATTTCTTAACTCTTCTACTTTTAATGTAGTCGCATTTAGTTCATAGAATGGGTATTTTAGATATTTGGCAATAGCTCTTGCTAAAGTGGTCTTTCCTGAGCCTGTAGAACCGTAGAAAAAAGTGTGAATAAGTGCATCTTTTTCTATAAGAGTTCTTAGTACAGCACCCTTATCTAAAAGATGAGACTGACCTACTATATCATCTAATAATGTAGGTCGATACTTAATAGCTAAAGACATTACTTTTTAGGACTCTTTTTATTTTTGCTCCTATTAATCTTATCTTGCTCTTGATTTGCTTTTTTCTCTTTTAGATTTTTTGCATTAATACGGTCTTGCTCCTCTTTTTTATCCTGCTTCTCTTGTTGAGCTACTAGTTTTAAGTATTTATGAATATCATCATACTCACGTCTTGTAAAGTACCTTGTCTTATTGGTAGGTAAATTATTTAGCTCCATTCCCCCAAAACCAACTCTTTTTAAATCAAGTACATTAGCCTCAAAGTGTCCAAAGAAACGGCGAAGTTCTCTATTTTTACCCTCTGCAATGGTAACTCTAAGCTTAGTGAAATTTTCGCTACTACTTCTAATCTCATAGTGAATAAAAGGGGCAAACTCCATTGAGTATAGTTTACTTCTCTCATGTCCTCCTGCTCGTGCATCATCGAGAATTAAACCTTCTCGCATAGCCTCTTCCATCTCAGGAGTTAATGGTTTATCTATCTTGATATTATAAGTTCTATCAAGTTCACTATTCATAAGTACATTAGCAACTCGTGGAGAGTCTGTCATCACAAGCATCCCCTCAGAGGCATAATCTAGCCGTCCTACAGGTATAAAGTGTCTAAACTTTCCTGGAAGTTTATGATAGATAGTAGTACGTCCACGGTCATCTTTTTTAGTTACTAGTGTCCCTTTTGGTTTATTGTAGACAATCATTGTAAGTTCAGTTCTCTCTTTTACAGGTATTCCCTTAACAGCAATATGGTCACCCTCTTGTACATCATAGCTAAAGCTTTCTACTTTTTGACGGTTTACAGTCACTTCACCAGCCTCTATTAGCTTATCAGCATCACGGCGTGAGTATTTACTATTATGTGAGATAAATTTGTTGAGTCTCATCGTTTTTCTTTCTATTTGAATTAATGGAAGTATAGCATAAAATTTTTATTCACATCTTTTTATTTTAAGTGTGCTTATCTTGTGCAAATAAATTTTTAATTTAAGAAAATATATTTTTTTTGATTTATTTTAATTCTTTTTGATTTTGATTTTCATATAAAATAGGGGGTTATTCACATAATTAAGGCTATTTTTGGCTGTTTAGTTGAAAAACTTATCTTATTCACATTGTGAATAAGTAAGTTGTAACTTTAATATTATTTATGTTTTTTTAGTTGTGAATTGTCTGATACTATACCTGTAAGTTCATCTACATGAAGATTTTCATTAATAATCTCCTCTTGCTCCTCACTCTTTTCACTGCATCTAGCCAAGGCAACTAGATAGCCAATAGTCACTCCAAGAAGTATAGCAATTGTTAAAAAGGTAGTTATTTGTAATAGTGTTTGTGTCATATTTTATCCTGTGTAAATTTATTATATAATGCGATTATATTATAATATTATAGGATTAAATTAGGCTTTTGAGTCCCTAAATAATGGGACTCTATCTCTTAAGTGAGAAATACAGTAGGTGTAATAATAGGATAACGTCTTTTTGTTCTAACAATATGTTTACGAACAGCCATTCTAATCTCCTCTTCTATACTCTTTACAGATGAAATCTGCTCAGTTTTTATATTAAGAAGAAGTGTCTCTATAATATTCTCAATCTCATGACTAAATCTTTTTGCCTCTTTTATTGGGATAATTCCATGAGTGTGAATAACTGCTTTATTTACAATTTTTTTAGTAGACTTATTGATTTGAAGTGCAATTGTTACCACTCCCTCATCAGCCATTTTTTGTCTATCATTTACTATATCAGCTTTAATCTCTTTGTTGTTTTGGTTGTCTATATAGCTCTTACCTGTCTTGACTGTTTTAACTTTTTTCACATATTTTGTAGTTAACTCAACTTGGTCACCATCACTCATAAGTAGAATATTACGCTCATCTACTCCACAAGTTACAGCTGTTTTAGCGTGTTTTGCTATATGGTTATACTCTCCATGCACAGGCAAGAAGAATTTAGGTTGAGCAAGTCGTAAAATAAGTTTCTGCTCCTCTTGTGATGCGTGACCAGAGACGTGAATATTCTCAAAATCTTTATATCTAACTGTTACTCCTGCTTTCATAAGCTTGTTCATAAGACTAGATACAGACCCCTCATTTCCAGGAATTGCATGAGCAGAGATAATTACTGTATCTGTTGGCTTTAGTTTAATATGTCTATGCTCATCTGTTGCCATACGTGAAAGTGCTGCCATCTCTTCACCTTGTGAACCTGTAGTTACTACCAATACCTCTTCATCAGCATATTTATTTACCTCATGAGGCTCAATAAAGTGTTTGTCTGCAATATCTACAAAACCAAGACGACGTGCAATCTCAATATTTCTCTCCATAGAACGCCCAATAACACATAGTTTACGCCCAACTTTTACACCTCTCTCCATCGCTTGGTAGATACGGTGTGTATTTGATGAGAATGTAGACATAATCACACGTCCTTTTGCAAGGTCAAATAGAGTGTCAAATGTTTTACCTACTACAGCCTCACTCTTTGTAAAACCTGTATTGTGAGAGTTTGTACTATCTGAGAATAGACATAAAACCCCTTTTGCTCCATAGTGTGCAAATCGGTGTAAATCGGTAGTTAATCCATCAATTGGTGTATGGTCAATTTTAAAGTCAGCAGTATGCAAAATAGTTCCTGCTTTTGTTTGAATAGCAAGTCCACAAGCATCTACAATAGAGTGTGTCATATGCATAAACTCTACTTTAAACGTTCCTATATCATAAACAACTCTTTTTGATATATAGTTAAAATATTTTACATCATCTTTTAGTTTATGCTCATTAAACTTATTCTCTATCATAGTCAAAGCTAAAGGTGTTCCATAGAGTGGAAATTTAAGCTCTTTAAAAAGATAAGGAACTGCTCCAATATGGTCTTCATGAGCATGGGTAATGATAATTCCCTTTATCTTATCTTTTATCGCGTGGAGATATGAAAAATCTGGAACTAAGATATCAACACCATGCATGGTATCATCTGGAAAACTCATACCAACATCAATAATAATAGCAGAATCTTCATCTTCTATCACTGCCATATTTCCACCAATCTCACCAAGTCCACCAAGTGGAGTAAATCGGATTTTATTTTTATTAGATACATCAACCTGTCTCCAAGGATTCATTCTCTCCTCATTTGCCAAGGTATTCTCTTTTAGTGCATCTTTTAACTCTGTTGTAAGTGGTCCCATTGCATTTTTATTGTTGCGTTTTCCTCTATTTTTATTTTGATTAGAGTTGGGCTTTTTATTATCATTTTTTTTATGTATAGGTTTTTTGTTATTATTACTTTTTGGCTTTGGTTTATGAGTATTCTCTTTTTTATTACCATCAATATTTTTTTCGGGAGTAATTAAATTACCATTTATATCTTTATCTTTTATTTGTTGATTTCCATTAACAGGTGCTTTTGGTCGTCTATGAGGATTCCCTGCTCTTTTTGGTCTATCAGGTCTATCCCGTCTTGGTTTAGCTTGAGTTTTATTTTCTGTTATTGGATTGCTGTTTACTTTGTTCTCTTCCATCTATATTTTCCTTATTTAATTCATTATATAAGTGATGATACATAGATGTCTCAGCTTCATGAGGTCGAATGGTTGGACTCACTTCCAACTCTTGGAGTAGTGTTTCAATTTTATCTTTACTATAGTGTGTAGCTAAGTTTTTTGAAAGCTTTTTACGAGGCTGTTTAAATGCAACCTTTAAAAAATCTTCAAACTCTTTATCATCTTCACTACGGTTTTTTTGTATTAAAAGAATGGAAGAGACCACTTTTGGTGGAGGTACAAAATTTTCTGCTCCTACATCAAATAGCAACTCTCCAAAACCTACTGTCTGTGTTAAAACAGATAGTCCCGAAAAAGCCTTCTCCCCTGATTGTGCTGAAAATTTCTCAGCAACCTCTTTTTGAACCATAACCAAAACTGATTGGCACTGTTCATCCTTTAATGCTTTCAAGATAATATTTGTAGCTATGTAGTAAGGAAGATTGGCTACTAGATGATACTTTTCATCTAGTAGTGAACTCTCCTCCCACTTTTTTAGCACATCTCCACACTCTATCTTTAGTGTCCCTTCGTGGATAGATTCACTAAATGTTGTATGTAGATGTTCACATAATCTCTTATCAACCTCAAATGCTGTGACATTTCGAGCTACTACTAGCTCTTTGGTTAAATCACCTAAGCCAGGCCCAATTTCTGCAACCCTTAGGGTATCATTGGGAATCGATTGGATGATTCGTTTTATTATGGCATCATTTTTTAAAAAGTTTTGACCATATCGTTTATTTGCAAACTCTGATAGATTTTTAATTTTGTTCATTTTACACAATTCTTACTTAAGATTTAATTTTGGACATAATTCTACCATAAATAAAGATAGATTTAATAAAAATTTAGGAAAGAGTAAAATCTATTTTTTTTTTAAGTTGAGTTCTTATTCACATATATTTAATTGATATAAATTAATAATATTATCTATTATGATAATATAATTAAAAATATCAAAAATTTAATAGCAAAATAATATAATTTCGATATTATGTATAACTTTTATAAGCATATTTTATAAGGAGAAATAATAGATGAAACTAGAATGTTATCCCTGTAAGGAGGGTCTTTATGACCCAGAGTTTGAGCATGACGCTTGTGGTGTTGGATTTGTAGCACACTTAAAAGGTGAACAATCACACAATATTGTAGCTAAAGGGCTTGAATTATTAGCAAACTTGGAGCATAGAGGTGCTGTTGGAGCTGAAAAGAACTCTGGTGATGGAGCTGGTATCTTAACACAGATGCCAGATAGCTTTATGCGTAGAGTTGCAAAAGAGGCTTCAAATATTGAATTGCCACCATTTGGTGAGTATGGAGTTGGGGTTGTTTTTGTTCCTAGAGACCCCGATGCATATAGTGAGACTCAAAGTATTGTAGAGCAGTGTATTGAAGAGTTAGGTCAAGAGTGTTTAGGATGGAGAAGAGTTCCTACTATCAACAACTCATTAGGAGAGAGCGTTAGAGCTACTGAACCTATTGTAAAACAGGTGTTTGTCAAAAAAGCTGACGATATAGACACAGATGCTTTTGAAAGAAAGCTTTTTGTTATCAGAAAATATGCACAAGCAAGAGTAACTGCCTCTCCTATTCGTGGTACGGGCTATTTCTATATGCCCTCTATGTCTCACAAAACTATCTCATATAAGGGTCAATTGATTACAGAACAGTTACCTCTCTACTTCCCAGATTTAGGTGATGAGGATTATGAATCAGCTATTGCTCTTGTTCATAGTCGATTCTCTACCAATACATTTCCATCATGGCCTTTGGCTCAACCATTTAGATATATTGCTCATAATGGTGAGATAAACACTCTTAGAGGTAATATAAACTGGATGAAAGCTAGACAATCTCTTCTTCACTCTAATCTTTTTACAAAAGATGAGCTTGATAAGATATATCCATTTCTTATAAATGAGGCAAAAGGTAGTGATAGCTCTGTGCTTGATAATGTAATAGAGCTTCTAACTCTTGCAGGTCGAAAACTTCCTCATGTAATGACAATGATGATTCCAGAGGCGTGGAGAGATGATGAGATGAGCGAGGATAGACGAGCATTTTATGAGTACCATGCAACCTTTATGGAGCCTTGGGATGGACCTGCATCAGTGGCATTTACAGATGGAAAAGTGGTAGGAGCTACTCTTGATAGAAATGGTCTTAGACCATCACGATACTTTTTGACAAAAGATGATATTTTGGTGATGGCATCAGAACAGGGTGCATTGGAATTTCCTGCTGAAGATATTGTTTTAAAGGGAAGACTACAACCTGGAAAGATGTTCCTAGCTGACCTTGAAGAGGGTAGAATTATCCCTGATGAAGAGCTAAAAGAGCAGATGGCAACGGCATATCCATATAAAGAGTGGGTAGCTAACCAAAAGATAAATCTTGATGATTTACCTATGAATGAAGAGCCTTGGCAACCAAATGATGAGACAGTTAAACAGAGACAGAAGTGTTATGGTTATACCGTTGAGGATTTAAAAACTGTAATTACCCCAATGGCAAATGATGCTTATGAGGCTACAGGTTCTATGGGAAATGATGCCTCTTTAGCTGTTTTGTCTCACCACTCAATTAATCTATATAACTATTTTCATCAACTCTTTGCACAGGTTACAAATCCTCCAATTGACCCTATTCGTGAAGAGTTAGTGATGTCTTTGACCTCATATATAGGTTCACAAGGAAATCTATTTCAAGAGGTAGATGAGGATAGAAACTTTATTAAGCTCTCTACACCTATTTTGGATAACAGACAGATAGCTAGACTTAAAGGGATAGATAAATTTAACTTCAAGACCAAGAGTATTAGTATCCTTTTTGATGCAAAAAAAGAGGGGGATATGAAAGATGCTATAGAGAGAGTAAAAGATGAAGTTAGCAGAGCTGTAGCTGATGGATATGCTGTGATTATACTCTCTACTAGAGGTGTAAGTGAACTACTAGCACCAATCCCTACACTTCTAGCAACAAGTGCGGTGCATCAGCATCTTATTGCAGAGGGTACACGAACAAGCTGTGGACTTGTAATTGAATCAGCAGAGCCTAGAGAGATTCATCACTTTGCAACACTTATTGGTTTTGGAGCAAATGCAATTAACCCATTTTTAGCATTTGAGACTATTGAAGATATGCGAACCAAAAAACTTATTCGTGAAGATTTAACCCAAGATGAGGCTGTATCTAATTATATTACAGCCGTTGGAAAGGGTATCTTTAAGATTATGTCAAAGATGGGTATCTCTACTATACGTTCATATACAGGAGCTCAGATATTTGAAGCTGTTGGACTAGGTGAGAAGCTTGTTGAGAAATATTTTAAAGGAACACCATCTCGAATTGCTGGAATTGAGATAGATACTTTGGAGAAAGAGACTCTTATGTGTCACTCATTGGCATATCCAAAAGATATAGTCGAGTCAAATGGATTGGGTGTAGGTGGTCAATATGCCTATCGTCAAAGAGGTGAAAATCATCTTCTTTCACCAGAAAATATATTTTTGCTACAACAGGCGACAAAAAACGGTAGCTATGAAACCTTTAAGCAGTATACAAAGACAGTAGATAGTGTAAATGATGATTTTATAACACTTAGAGGGCTTCTTGATTTTAGAGGTTTAAATCCTATTCCTATAGATGAGGTTGAGCCTGTCGAAGGGATAATGAAAAGATTTGCAACAGGTGCTATGAGTTACGGCTCTATCTCAAAAGAGGCACATGAGACCTTGGCGATTGCCATGAACTCTATTGGAGCAAAGAGTAACACAGGTGAGGGTGGAGAGGATTCTGCTCGATTTGGAACTAACAAAAACTCAAAAATTAAACAGGTAGCCTCTGGACGATTTGGTGTGACAGCTAACTATCTAGTAAATGCCGAAGAGCTACAGATAAAACTAGCCCAAGGTGCAAAACCTGGAGAGGGTGGACAGCTTCCTGGGCATAAGGTTGATGAGGTTATTGGAGCTACTAGACACTCAACCCCTGGGGTTGGGCTTATCTCACCACCACCACACCATGATATCTACTCTATTGAGGATTTAAAACAGCTAATTCATGATTTAAAAAATGCAAATGTAAACGCTAGAATCAATACTAAGCTAGTATCAGAGGTAGGTGTAGGAACAATCGCCGCAGGTGTTGCAAAGGCATACTCTGATGTGATTTTAATTTCAGGTTTTGATGGAGGAACAGGGGCAAGTCCACAAACATCTATCAAACACGCAGGGCTTCCTTGGGAGCTTGGATTATCTGAAACACACCAAACTTTGGTAAAGAACGGTCTAAGAGGAAGAATAACACTTCAAACAGATGGTCAGCTTAGAAGTGGTCGAGATGTGGCTATTGCTACTCTACTTGGTGCTGAAGAGTGGGGAATTGCAACCTCTGCATTGATAGTTGAAGGTTGTATTATGATGCGTAAGTGTCACTTAAATACTTGTCCTGTGGGGATTGCAACACAAGATAAAGATTTAAGAGCTAAATATACAGGTAAGCCTGAACACGTTGTTAACTTTGTAAGATTTTTAGCTACAGAGTTGCGTGAGGTTATGGCAGAGCTTGGATTTAGAACTATTAATGAGATGGTAGGACGAGTTGATAAACTAAAAGCTAGAGAGGGTGTAAAACACTGGAAAGCGAAGCATCTTCACCTTGAAAAACTACTATATAGAATGTATGTTAGAGAGGAGGATAGTAAATATAAGACTATGACTCAAAATCATGGGATTGAGGATGCTTTGGATAATGAGCTTATCAAGACTATGAGAGATGCTATAGATAATAAAACTCCAATCAAAACAGAGATAAGATTAAGAAATATCAATCGAACTGTAGGAACTATGTTATCAGCAGAGATGACAAGAAAATATGGTGAAGAGGGTCTTCCTGATGATACTATCTATATTAAGGCAAACGGTACAGGTGGACAGAGCTTTGGAGCGTTTGTTAACTCTGGAATTACCTTTGAGATAGAGGGTGATGCAAATGACTACTTTGGTAAAGGTCTTTGTGGTGGTAAATTGATTCTCTATCCACCTGTTAACTCTACCTTTGAGGCAAATGAGACGGTTATTCTTGGAAATGTTGCCTTTTATGGAGCTACTAGTGGTGAGGCATATATCTACGGTCTAGCAGGTGAGAGATTCTGTGTAAGAAACTCAGGTGCAAATGTTGTTGTAGGTGCTGTTGGAGACCATGGTTGTGAGTATATGACAGGTGGACGTGTAGTTGTCCTTGGAGAGATTGGTAAAAACTTTGGAGCTGGTATGAGTGGTGGAATTGCTTATATCTATGACAAAGATGATAATCTATCTCAACGAATTAATGGTGGTATGGTTGATTTAGATAAGATTGAGACTATTGCTGATGAGGATGAGGTTAGAGGAATGATTGAGAACTATGTGAAGTATACAGGTTCAAAAGAGGGTGATGAGATTTTGGAAAATTGGGAGAGTAGTAAATCTAAATTTATCAAAGTTATGCCTAGAGACTACAAAAGAGTCTTGCAAAATCAAGCAGAGGAGAAGTAAGATGGGAAAGATAACAGGCTTTAAGGATTATAAACGAAAAAATTTCACTTTGGCTTCTGTAGAGGAGAGAATCAAACACTATAATGAGTTTACTACACCTTTAACTCAAGAGGAGATGGAGGAGCAGGGTGCTAGATGTATGGATTGTGGTGTACCTTTTTGTCACAGTAACTATGGGTGTCCTGTTGGAAATATTATTCCTCAGTTTAATGACCAAGTATATAGAGGACGTTGGGAGGATGCGTTTAGAACGCTAATGAGTACAAACAACTTTCCAGAGTTTACAGGTAGAGTATGCCCTGCACCATGTGAGACTGCTTGTGTTTTAGGTCTAAATGAGACAGCTGTTGGGATTAAAAATATAGAGTACTCTATTATAGAAAAAGCGTATAAAGAGGGTTGGATGAAACCTCAACCTCCAAAGAGTAGAACAGGAAAATCTGTAGCTGTAGTTGGAAGTGGACCTGCAGGTATGGCTGTGGCTAATCAGTTAAACAAAGCAGGACATAATGTAACTCTATATGAAAAGAACTCTCGTATTGGTGGTTTGGTTCGTTATGGTATCCCTAACTTTAAACTTGATAAGCAAAAAGTGGTTCAAAGACGAGTTGATTTAATGGCTAAAGAGGGAATTAAATTTGTAACAGATGCAAATATAGGTGTAGATATCTCTATAGCAGAGCTTCAAAAAGATAATGATGCAGTAGTTATAACAACAGGAGCAGGAAACCCAAGAGATTTACCTATTGAAAATAGAGATGCAAATGGTATTCACTTTGCAATGGAGTTCCTATCTCAAAGTAATAGTAGAGTAGAGGGTGAAAGCTTCTCTGCCAAAGATGAAATCTTAGCTACAGGTAAAGATGTAGTAGTCATTGGTGGTGGAGATACAGGAAGTGACTGTGTAGGTAACTCCATCCGTCAAGGTGCAAAGAGTGTAACACAGATTGAGCTTATGCCAAAATCACCTGATAAGCGAACTGATGATATGCCTTGGCCAACATACCCAAGAGTATTTAAGCTCTCAACCTCACAAGCAGAGGGTGCAGAGCTAGACTTTAATGTTCTCTCTAAATCATTTATAAAAGATGAGAGTGGTAATGTAACAGGCATAAACTGTGTCAGAATAGAGTGGGAGGGTAGAGGCTTCAACGAGATAGCAGGAACAGAGTTTATACTAAAAGCAGATTTAGTGCTATTGGCAATGGGTTTCCTAGGACCTCTACAAGATGATGTAATCAAAGAGTTAAGCCTAGAGACAGATGAGCGAAGCAATATCAAGACTAAAGGGTTTGCCACCTCTGTAGATGGTGTATTTAGTGCAGGAGATAGCCGAAGAGGTCAATCTTTGGTAGTATGGGCAATTCATGAGGGTAGAGAATGTGCTGTAGAGGTAGATGAGTTTCTAATGAAGAGACAGAGTATGCTTAACTGTAAAAGTCGAGCTTATTGTGAGGAGTAGAGGTAGCGTTGTCTATCTCCTCCATTCTATAGGGCTTTTAACTCTTTCCATACGAGTCTAAAGTAGCCGATTCCTAATTTTGAAAGAAGTATATTAAAAACTAATAACTCTTGTTCCCTCTTCAAATACTTTTTTAAATATTTGAGGAGATATGACTATCTTTGCACCATCAATAAAATCCTCCTCATCCAGAG
>Ga0256827_10002459_pt1 | contig 11935 bp, 12 predicted proteins | sample CV84metaG_FD_185977 | JGI IMG/M metagenome (GOLD analysis project Ga0256827, IMG submission 185977) | Hydrothermal vent microbial communities from East Pacific Rise, Pacific Ocean - CV84 | ecosystem: Environmental > Aquatic > Marine > Hydrothermal vents | place: Pacific Ocean: East Pacific Rise... | reverse complement strand
TACGGAAAAGAGGGTTTTCTTGGGGCAATTGGTAAAGTGAATGGAACACGAGATCACATGGGTTATGAATTTCCGCCCTCAACAGGAAGCGTTTCCAAAAAGTTGTCGCACGAAACACCTACCCTTATTTTCATGGTACTAAAACTCGCCGCTGGTCCCGAACCCAATACTACGCAAGTGACGGTTTACAGCCTCTTGCCCGATCAGCTTAAAACATCGAAAGCAAACCTTAACGATCCCGAAACCTTCCCTGATAAAAAGACATTTGTGCTTCATAGAAAAGCGTCGATCGACTACATTGTCATCTCGCGAAGCTGGGAAGAGCTCGGTTTTGTGGACGAAATCAGAATCTCCAACACCTACAAAGGTGTACTTGGAAAATAACCCTTCTATTTAAAATGAAATTTAGACCCTGCATTGATCTTCACAACGGAACCGTAAAACAGATTGTTGGCGGTTCGCTTTCCGACGGTTCCGAACCGCAAACCAACTTTGTTTCCAACCGCGACCCAAGCTGGTACGCTGCTCTTTATCGTAACGATGATCTGCGTGGCGGTCACGTTATTAAGCTGGGCGAAGGCAACGATTCGGCCGCAAAATCTGCTTTACAAGCGTGGCCAGGCGGATTGCAAATCGGCGGCGGAATTACAGCTCAAAATGCAACCAATTGGCTGGATGCTGGAGCCGAAAAAGTGATTGTGACTTCTGCGATTTTTAAAGCGGGTCGGCTGGATGAAGAACAGCTTACTGAATTGCTTAAACGAGTAGGGCGCAACCACCTTGTACTCGATTTGTCCTGCCGAAAACGAGATGGAAAATATTGGGTGGTTGCTGATCGATGGCAAACCTTTACCCAGACACAAATCGAGGCAAAAACCATCGAAAAATTGGAAGCCTCGTGCAGCGAATTTTTAGTTCACGGTGTGGATGTGGAAGGAAAGCAGCAAGGCATCGACGAAGAGTTAATTCAATTGTTAGCCAGCCACATTTCTATTCCCTGCACGTATGCCGGTGGTGTTCAGTCATTTGCAGATCTTAAAAAAGTACAGGTGGCGGGAAACAATCGCATCGACATCACCGTGGGTTCCGCCCTTGATCTGTTTGGAGGAACCCTTCCGTATCGCGACGTAATTGACTTTTGCAATCAAACCTTATATAACACGTAGCGAATTTTTTTTAGGAATTAAACTTTTATGAAACAACGACAAATAACACTGCTTGGATTTTTATTATTATTATTTACTCAAACCACTTGGGCAGAATTTCGAACGTGGAATATAACCGGAAAAGGATCGATTCAGGCCGAACTGATCTCCGAAAGATATGGTCTGCTTACGCTAAGAACATCGAGAAGAAAAACATTTAAAGTTCCAATGCGCAATCTCTCTTCGACCGACTTAACCTATTTAAAAACGACCTTTCCTTTAACGGTAAAAGTTGCACGCTCAACCACAACAAAAAGATACTCCAACGGTCAATTCTTTTCAAAAAACGATCTTATTTTTTGGGACAAAATAACCGTCACCCAAACCAGCAAAATCTCACCTTCACAAGAATTAAAAGCAACCTATTTTGTGATTGGAAAAAGAGCCATTGAAAACAAATTTGTGGTAATCGACCAAACCATTCGAAGAGTAAAATTAGGTACTTCAAGACCGTTTACCTTTTGGAACGACTATCGAATGTCTCCTGATCATGAAGTGTTGTTTGATGTAAAACCATACGGCTATCTTTTAGTGATTACAGATAAAGCCGGAAAAGTAATTGCAGTAGAGTCAAATCGAAAAACCTTCACCCAAAAATATAAAAATTTCCTAAAAGCAAAAACAGGGACGTGGTTGAGCTCTAAATTTGTAATCATTTAACCCAAACAGTATCTTTGTGAACCCCAGCCCTTTCCCTCATTAAACCAAAATTCAAAACCGTATTTTTTACGTTTGATGTTGGAGTGATTTTTCGGAACTGCTAAGTTCCGCCTTTCATTTATTTTCAACCAAAAGGAACGAGTTATTATGAGAGCATATAATTTTTCTGCAGGACCAGCCATATTACCCGAAGAGGTACTCAAAGAGGCGCAGGCCGAAATGTTGGATTACCAAGGCACGGGCATGTCGATCATGGAAATGAGCCATCGCGGACCCGAATATTCTGCGATTCATGCAGAGACCATCGCAAACATTAAAGAGCTACTAAACATTCCAGAAGGCTACAGTGTGCTCTTCATGACAGGCGGAGCCTCTTCTCAGTTTGCACTCATTCCAATGAACCTGCTGGGCGAAGGTCAAACCGCCGATTACACCAACTCCGGTGCCTGGGCAGCCAAAGCCATTAAAGAAGCCAAAGCACTTGGAAACGTGCATATTGCCGCAGATTGCGGAAAAGAAATTCCTACTCGAGTTCCCTCTATCGATGAACTCGATTTAACCAATGATGCAGCGTATTTGCACATCACCACCAACGAAACCATTTCAGGTGCACAATGGAAAGTCTTCCCCGAACACCAAACACTCATCGCTGATATGTCGTCCGACATTCTTTCCCGTCCCCTCGATGTCTCTAAATTTGGGATGATTTATGCCGGTGCGCAAAAAAATCTGGGCCCCGCAGGAATCACCTTGGTGATTATTAAAGACGAGTTAGCTCAACGCTGCCCCGCATCGGTTCCAACCATTATGCGCTACTCCACCTTCATCGACAACAATTCGCTCTTCAACACCATCCCAACCTATCCTGTTTACATTCTTTGTCTTGTAACCCGATGGTTAAAAGCACAAGGCGGACTCGAAGGAATGCAGCAGAAAAACGAAGAAAAAGCAGGAACACTTTATTCCGCAATCGATGCGTCCGACTTTTATAAAGGAACCGCCGTGAAAGAGTTTCGTTCCACCATGAACGTTACCTTCCGCCTACCCACCGAAGAGCTAGAAGCCACCTTTGTTGCGGAAGCAGCAAAAGAGAACTTAAAAGGACTAAAAGGGCATCGTTCCGTGGGCGGCATTCGCGCTTCGATTTACAACGCCATGCCCGCCAGCGGCGTTGACGCTCTCGTTGCTTTCATGAAAGAATTCGAAGCAAAACACGCGTAACGATTTCTCAGCACCGATAGTTCAATGGATAGAATAGTGGCCTCCGAAGCCATAGATCTGGGTTCGACTCCCGGTCGGTGCACCATCCCCCATATCTACCAAAAGGAAAACAAACCATGACCGAAGAAAACACCCTAGAAAACATTCAAATCGACGGAACCGATCTCTGGAAAGAAGAAAATTTTACCGATCTAAAAGTAGGGAATATTCGACGACTTACACCCATCACAATTGATGGAACTCCCGACGAATCCCGCACCGCCGTTTATTCTGCCACCACCAACGTAATGACCCCCAGCGGCGCACTGCCCATCTCCGGCGAAATCGAAGCAACTACGCTTAAAGAAGCCGTAGAAAAATTCCCAGAAGCCATCAATGCCGCCATTCAAAAACTACAAGACGACATGATTCGAATGCAGCAAGAGCAGGCGAATAAAATCGTAACCCCCGACGACATCCGCGGCGGAAACGATATTATCATTTAGATAAATTAAAATAGAATTCCTTCAGCCTTGAAGAATCTCTTTGGTTTCTTCAAGGCTGATTTTTTATTTTTTTACGTTTTTTGTGTAAAAAAAACACTACATGACACGCCTTAATAAAATGTGAGAATATGGTGCCATGCACAATAATAAAAAAATATTGACAGACAGAAGATGTTTATAGAGGGACAGGCTCCATATTTTTGTTGACTTTTTTATTGAAGATGAAAGGTGGAATTTTTTTAGGAGTGATGTATAGTTTTTTTTAGAAGTTAGTTTTGTTGTATACGTATTTCAAGGAGCGTGGTATGAAAATAAACCCATCAGCCATTTTATTGATTTCATGTCCAGATCAGCAGGGAATTGTTCATGCAGTAACGGAGTTTTTGCTTAAAAATAAGGGGAATATTGTTGATCTTGAGCAGTATTCTAATGTTGAGGAGTCTACTTTTTTTATGCGGGTGGAGTGGGTCCTGGATGGATTTAGCTTGTCGCGGGATTTAATTGCTGAACAGTTTGATCCTCTGGCGAGGGCGCATCAAATGACGTATGAACTTTGTTTTTCGGATGAACGTCGGCGAATTGCTATTTTTGTTTCTAAGTTTTCGCATTGTATTCATGATTTGCTGGCTCGATGGAAGGAAGGAGAATATGTTGCTGATATTCCATTAATTGTGAGTAACCATCCTGATTTAGAGGAAATTGCCCAGCGATACGGAATTGATTATGTTCGGTTTGAAATTAATAAGGAAAATAAGGCGGAGCAGGAGGCTCGGACACTCCATTTGTTGGAGGAGTATAAAATTGATTTAATTGTGCTTGCTCGATATATGCAGATTTTGTCGGATGATTTTTGTGCACATTTTCCAAATCAGATTATTAACATACATCATTCATTTTTGCCGGCTTTTGTGGGGGCTAAGCCATACCATTCCGCCCATCAACGAGGGGTGAAGATTATTGGAGCAACAAGTCATTATGTGACCAGTTGTCTTGATGAGGGCCCGATTATTGAACAAGAGGTGATGCGGGTTTCGCATAAAGATTCCGTGGAAGATCTGATTCGAAAGGGTCGTGATCTTGAAAAGCTTGTTCTTGCTCGGGCGGTTTGGGCTCATTTGCAAAACCAAGTTTTGGTATATAAAAATCGAACGGTTGTTTTTAATTCGTTTTAAGGAATCGTGACAACCCAGCGTTTGTTGTACCAAAAATATTGTTCGGGATGATGTAGAATTTCGGAAGAGAGAACGGCCATAAGTTCTTTCATAATGCGATGTTGCTCTTCTTTTTTGTCGGGGGCATCGGGGTTGGGCAGAATGGGGTCGAAGAGGGTGACAGCGTGTTTAGTCCATCCTTCTCGTCGCATTACAACGGGATAGATGGGGGCGTTCGTAAGCTGGGCGAATTGGGCGGCTCCAGGGGCGATGGTGGCTTGCCCGTTTAAAAAATCGATCGTGACACCATTGCGACGAACTTGAATGTCGGGGAGGATGGCGAGAATTTTCCCCTGTTTGATTCGGTCAACAACGGCTTTTCCAATTTGACGATGCTTAAAAAGGATTTCAAGAGAGAAAGATTGGCGCATTTTGTTGATGTACTGGTCGACAAGTGGATTTTTTTGTTTGCGTGCGATGGCAAAAACGGGGATGTCGAATAGGTCAGCAGAAACGCCGGCCATTTCCCAGCTCCCAGAGTGAGGTGTGGCAAGGATAAAGCCTTTCCCGTTTTGTTCTTTTATGATTTTTTGCAGAGTGGGAAGTAGAATGATCATGGGCTGTTTTTGAATTTTCTTTTGTGTAAGCATAGGAAAGCGGAGGGCTTCGATGGCGTTAAAGAAAAGGTTTCGCCAAGAGATCCAGGCAATATATCGAACTTTTTTTTGTGGAGTGTCTTTGCCTAAAACTTGTCGAATGCGTTGGTGGGTTCGCTCGACGTTGATGCGACCAATAAAGTGGGTTCCTGCGGCTGCGAGCCAGCCGAGTGCAAGGGCGGCTCGAAGGGGAAGAAAACGAACGAGACCTCCGATAAAGAGGAGTAAGATATATTCAATACGATCACTTTTTTTGTTCATAAATTGGTTCTCATAAATGGATTGTAGGGGTATTGTTTCGTGGGATGTAGAGTACCGAGTTGTTTGGAATTGTAAACTGTAAACTTAGGGAGGTGGGGATAGGGTGCGTTTAAAATAAAGCAGGAAAAGCTATCGATTTTGGGTTTATGGTTTTGTAACATTCTGGTTTTGATTTTTAGAAAAGGTAGCGTTTTATGAGTGAGCAGATTGATAAAAGTGCGGGATGGGTTACATTCGATCCCGAGTTAAAGATTGTAGATTGCACAGTTCGCGATGGCGGGTTGATTAATGCACATCAGTTTGAAAATGGATTTTTTAAGAAAGTGTACGATACGTGTGTGGAAAGCGGAATCGATTATATGGAGGTCGGGTATAAAGCAGACAAGAAACTTTTTTCTACGAAAGATAATGGTCCGTGGAAGTTTTCGACAGAGGAGGATATCCGACGCGAGGTAGGCGAGAACGATTCGAATCTTAAATTGTGCGTAATGGCGGATGCAGGACGAACCAATTTAGATGATTTGCTTCCTCGTAAAGAGAGTGTGCTCGATATGATTCGGGTTGCAACGTATGTGCATCAATTGCCTGCGGCTTTGGAGATTGTGAAAGATGCAAAGCAGAAGGGGTACGAAGTGGCGCTCAATTTGATGGCCGTTTCGACGGTTCCCGATTTTGAGTTGGATCACGCGCTGGATGTAATTAAAGAGGTGCCGGAAGTGGATGTGTTGTATGTAGTGGATAGTTACGGTTCGCTCTATTATGAACAGATTGATGATTTGATTTCTCGGTATAAGAAGACGGGAAAGATGCTTGGAATTCATGCGCACAATAATCAGCAGTTGGCATACGCAAATACGATTTATGCTGCAATTAATGGCGTAAAACTTTTAGATACCACAATGATGGGAATGGGGCGGGGCGCAGGTAATTGTGCAACGGAGTTAATGGTTGGTTTCTTGAAAAATCCAAAGTTTAATTTGCGACCCATTCTTAAGTTTGTGCAGGAAACGATGTTGCCAATGAGCCAAGAGATGGATTGGGGTTACAGTGTTCCGTATATGGTTACGGGACATTATAATGAACATCCGCGTTCGGCGATTGCCCTTCGTGGAGGCGATCGGAAGGATGATTATCTTGGATTCTATGACGAGATCGCTTCGCCGTAAGGATTAAGTCGGCGGCGGTAAATCTTTTCGAGAGAAGCCGACCTCGGCTAAAACTTGGTCGGTGGTTTTAAAGTGGCATTTTGCGGTTTCAAGTAAAACTGCAGGGCCTTTTTTTGCGACGAGTTTTTCGGCGGTACGCCGCACTTTTTCGGAAGCACCTTTAGGGACTTCAAAGTCGAAGGTCTTCCCCATTTTCTTTAAAGCGTAAAGAAATCCTGCGCGAGCTAAAATTGAAGCAGCGGCCACAGCAGGATCGGATTCGGCTTTGGTTCGTTGGTCGAGTTTGATTTTTTTTCCTTTTGTCATTAATGCGCGTTCAATTTGATGAGTGGGTCCAAATTTATCGGAGAGTGCGCGGGGGCAATCGGGTACTTTTTCGAGTAGATTTTCGATAGCTCGTGCATGACCCCACGCCAGAAGTTTGTTTACATTTCGAATTTTTGAATACATCCGATTGTACGCACGAGGACCAATCGTGACCATGGCGCAGCGGTCACCAAGTAGTTTCCGAATCTCTTTTGCCATGTTAAGCGCCACATTGTCGGAGGAAATCTTTTTGGAATCGCGCACACCCATTGCACGTAATTTTTCGACGAGCTCTTCGTTGACGTATGCCGAGGCAATAACGAGTGGCCCAAAAAAATCGCCCTTTCCGCTTTCATCGATTCCCATGTGGGGTTGGCTAGCCTCTGGATCAAAAACATCCTCATAACCGAGTCGAGCTTCTTTAAGGATTTCGGTTTCGAGGGTGAAGGTAACCCACTCTTCGGCACCTTTACCTTGAACGAGCAATTTCCCTGAGTTGTAAAGATTGATTCGGCAGTCAGGGAGGCTTGCTGCAATTTGTGTGTGCGGGACAGTTGCGGGGCGGTATTTGGATTGACGAAGAAGCTGAACAAGTTCCCCTTGTTCTTCCTCGGTTAATTTAAAACTAAAAGTGTTGGATTTCATCATCTATTCCATGTTTAATAAAGAGAAGTTAAATCGTAGCAAATGGGCGAATTTCTTGGAAGCGGGTTTTTTAATCATTTAGAAAAAGAGAATAATATGCGTAGAAAAAAAATAGGAAGTTGGGTTTTGTCTCTTAGCTTAGTTTCATTACTTTGCTTTGCAGGAGAATCTAAAAAAGCGGGTGAAAAAAAAGAGAAGAGGGTTTTGACATATAAAGACGTTGCGCCTGTTTTAGTGAAGCAATCAGGATATTTTAAGCGATATGTCCCCGCAAATGCTGATGATAAATGGTGTATCGATTTTTTGGGTAAATTAGGCGTTCAGCTCTATTTAGAAAAGGATTTGGCAAAAAACGAATTTACAAAAAAAGATATGGCACGGGTGCTAGGGCAAATCGAGTTACGCTTAAACGGAGAAGCCGTTTATTCGAATGGTATGATTCAACGCCCAAAAGATGTTGCTTCGTGGGAGGAGTTCTGTAGGATGAACGCCATTGAATACAAACATACGTATATAACATTACGAGAGACTCTTTTTTGAAGGAGTAAAAAAAAAGAATAATTTTTCTTGTGTTAGGAAAATTCTATTGGTAAATGTTTAGGTCTTAATTGAGGGAGAGTGAAATGAATCGACAGAGTTATTTAGGATTAATGGTGGGTCTCGGCTTGATGCTGGGGGGTGTGGTTCGTGCTGATAGCACGAAAGATTTGCAGGCAAAAGCGGATAAAGCTATTGCAGTTGCTGAGAAAACGATTGCTGATGTTCGGGCGCAGTTGGATGAGCATAAAAAAATGTTAGCAACTATTTCTACGCAGTCTGTGGAGTATAAAGAGATGAAATCGATGGTTTCAAAGGCAACTGCGGTTTGGAAGGAGACTACAAAATCTCTGGAATCTTCTAAAAAGTTTGCCGCTCGAATTTCTAAAACATCCTCGCCAGTGCTTGCTAAAAAATTCGCTTTGTTAGCTACTGGAAGTGCAAATGTTGCACAGGCAGGCGCAAAATCTGTGGAAATGTGCTTTTATTTTGTTGAAGCAGTGGCCGCAAAAAATACAGTGGGCATTGAAATTATCAGAGGTGCTGTTTTGAGTTCCTTTGATGAAATTGCTAAAACTAGAGAATATTATAAGCAGATAAAAGTAATAATTGCTAAAGGCAAATAGAAATTAAGGAGAAATAAGATGAAAAAACAAAATAAAAAAGCAGTTCTTGTTGCTGTTTTATTAGGAAGCATGGGATTCGCCCTCGTTAATGCAGCCGTTGATATGGTGGCCGCAAATAGTCAAATGGCTGATATTGCTTTGTTGTCTGTTAAAGCAAAAAGTAATTTAGCAAAAGCAGCTAAAGGTGATGATTCTCAAGCTATTTTAGAAGCACAACAACGCTCAGCTGCCGTTACAAAAGCTCTTAAGGCCGCAGAAGCTGCATTTGCAAAATTAGAAAAAGCAACGAAAGATGCGGATAAAGAAGCCGCTGTAAAAGAGTTAGCAGCAGCGTATAAAGCAGCAAAAGACGCATTGGAAGGTCCTCTTCCTGAGCCGGTTTCTCCAAAAGGGAAAAAAGGAAATGCGTATGTTCCAAACGTTACGGATACCCCTTGGAAATCAGATGGTGCTCGTCGTGTTTCTGATGTTGCATTTGGTGTAGGGTATGCCGCTAGTGGTGGTTCGTTTGGTGATCGCGACGCAACACCAGAGTAAAATTGATTTGTTTTAAATAGTAAGGGTTAGGGTTCTTCAAGGAGAAGTATATTATGAGTAAAGAAAAATTATGTTTATTGACGGTGCTATCATTAGTTTCTGCATCTGTATTTGCGGCGAAAGATAGCTCCTTAAAAGTTCAGAATACGGTGCGTATAGGGTATGATGATAATATTTATCAGCAAAAAAATGAGACGGGAAGTGTGTTTGTTTCAGATATTTTTAATATCTCTGGAAAAATGACGTTCTCAGAACGCTCTGATTTGCTTCTTTTCTGGCAGCCAGAGTTTCAGTATCGTTTTGATGCCGATCCAGAGGCAATAACTTATCAAGATCTCTATGGACGTTTCAGTCATGGGCTTACTCAAAATGTATTTTTCCAGTTGTCGGATCGCTTCCGGTATCAGGATAAGGGTGCGCAAAATGATGTTGTGAATAGAACGGATGACAATTTTATTCAAAATGACCTAAAGGGTGCATTGGATTTTACTTTAAGTAAAGAGAGTCAGGTTAAGTTAGGTTTAGGTTATAATTTGCGTCGATGGAATGATGACGATTATGGACAAACTCTTGGTAACGATTATGATCAGTTTGTTGGAAATGCCTCTTACTTGCGAGAGCTGAAACCAAATAAGACAACTGCAATTGCGGGTGTAAATTATGTAAACCATTCCTTTGATGGAAGTCGTGGTGGATATCAATCAACCGCATTATATTTGGGAATCGACCAAAACTTTACACCAACGGTTTCGGGTAACCTTCGTTTGGGTGGTTCTTTCTCTTCTATTGATACGGGAACGGATGATAACGATGCATATGCGCCTTATTTCCAGGCAGAGGTTTTGATGCAAGCTTCTGAAGATACAACCTTCACAGGTTCTATTGGTTACTCAATGGATAAGTCAGAAAACTCGTACTACAATGCGCAAGATAGTTTTAACTTTGATCTTGGTTTCCAGCATAAGTTGACAGGTAAACTGACGTTATCTTCTTCGGTTGGTTATACGCTCAGTTACTATGATTCTGATTACGCTGATTTTGGGAACACTGGTGGGTTTAGTGTTCCAGATACAGAAGATCGAGTTTTTCATTTTAGAGTTCGTACTTCTTATGAAATCAATAAGAACAACTTTGTAGATCTTGGATATGCATTTACGACTCGAGATACTACAGAGGCACAATATTTAGCAGAATATAATCGAAACGTGATTGATCTGGGCTGGAGATTTAAGTTCTAAAAAAGCATAAAAATTAAATTTTTGGTTTGAAGATGAGACGGTGAAGAGTTAGCTTCACCGTCTCAGTTTTTTATTAGGAGTTAGAATATGAGTAACGAAACGAAAGAGGAACAGTCAGAAACACTTCATTTCTTGGATTATTGGAGGGTTATTCGTTCTCGAAAAGAGATTGTGATAGCTGTTGCTGTTCTCATAATTGTTGCTGGAACCGCTTATACATTAATGTTGCCTAGCATTTATGAATCGGCTTCCCGTATTTCAGTATCCGAGGATACTCCGCAGATCAACCCTTTTGCTGCACAGCAATATCAAGGAGTAGGATATAACCCCTATTTTTTGAAAACACAATTTGAGATCTTGCAATCGAAGCCTCGTTTGTATGAGGTTATAAAACGTCTGGATTTACAAAAGGTTTGGGGAAAGAAAAAAGGTGAACCTATTGAATTAGATATTGCCTATAATATTTTAAAAAAGAGTATTACAGTATTCCAACAACGAGATACATCGTTAATTGTGATAGCTGTACGAAGAGATGATCCGAATGAAGCAGCAAAAATTGCAAACCAGCTTGCGACGGTATATCGTGAGTATCGACTGGATATTGCCCAAAAACATTCCACTAGAGCGATTAATAAAATTCGTGAAGAGTTGAAAAAACAAAAGGTTTTGGTTCGTCAAGCTGAGAAAAAAGTAGAGAAGCTTCGGGTTGATTTAGACATTGCCTTGGTGGGTGGAGAAGGTGTTTCTAAGGTAGAAGATTTGCGTCTGCAACAACTCGAAGGTGAACGTGTTGCTGCTCAGCGTGAAATGCTGGAAAAACAAGGTGCAATTAAATTACTTAAAAATATTGATGAAAAGGAGCTGATGGAGATTGCTCCATATTTGACGACAGATCCTCAAGTGCTTAATACGATGCAACAAATTCAGGATTTGGATGTTCAGTTGAGTTCGCTTGAAGAAAATTTTGGAAGCCATCATCCTGATGTCTTAGGTGCAAAAGCGCAAATTGCTAAATTAAAGAAGAAGCTAACGACCCATTTGAAAAGTTTGAGAAATGGTCTCAAAGCAGAGTATTTGAAAGCGCAGAATAAATATATGGCCTTGGATGTTATTTTGAAAGATGTGCGAAAGAAAAATATTGAGTTGAGTGGAAAGATCCGCCCCTTTAAGAATGCACAGACTGATTTAGAGGCGGTTGAGTATGTTTACACGCAATTGAATGCAAAGTTGCAAGAAGAAAT
>Ga0256827_10002458_pt1 | contig 11938 bp, 14 predicted proteins | sample CV84metaG_FD_185977 | JGI IMG/M metagenome (GOLD analysis project Ga0256827, IMG submission 185977) | Hydrothermal vent microbial communities from East Pacific Rise, Pacific Ocean - CV84 | ecosystem: Environmental > Aquatic > Marine > Hydrothermal vents | place: Pacific Ocean: East Pacific Rise... | reverse complement strand
TTTATGATGAGATTGCATACTAGAAAAAGAGGTGATAATCATAGAAGCCATAGACGTTCCCAAAGCCAAATGTACCACCATTTCGCTAGGCATCTCTTGTAGCAAAAAGATAGAGGTCAAAAGGGGAACCATAATTCCCCCTCCTCCTATGCCTAAAAGTCCTGACATAAAACCAACAAATGCACCCAATGATAAATAGGCTACAACAAACTCTATGTTCATCATAACATTAACGCTTGTAATAGCTTACCATAGAGCTTTTTTCAATGGTGTGTGCGTTTATCATAAAGCCGACCAAAGCACTATCGCTTTTACTTGTGACATCTAACTTTTCTGTGTCTAACGCATAGACAGTAATCTTGTACTCATGAGCTTTATTATTTTTCGGAGGACACGCACCACCAAATGAGCTACTCCCATAGTCGGTCATGGTCTCTAAAGCCCCTTTTGGTAGGCTCTTATTAGCAGAAGCATCGGTGTTAATGCTTGTAACTTTACTAGGAATGTTTACCACCAACCAGTGCCACCATCCCGAACCTGTCGGTGCATCAGGGTCATATATGGTAATGGCAAAACTTTTTATCCCTTTGGGTGCATCGTGCCAATGTAGTTCAGGAGATTTGTTCTCGCCACTACATCCAAAACCATTGAACTCTTGTACTTTTGTTAACTGTCCTTCTACCTCATTACTCTCTAGGGTAAAGTTACCCGCCATAAGTGTTGTTGCTGTTAAAATTGAAAGTAATAAAAATTTCATGTTGTGTCCTTTTATATTTTTGATTATAATATTAAGATAAACAATAAAAAGGTATATGAAAAGTTTTAAATACTATCGGTTTTGTTCCCTATAGGTTTTAGGAGTAACACCATAAGCCTTTTTGAACTGTACACCAAACCATGAAGTACTACTGTAGTCACAACTTGTAGCAATGGAACTTATAGTCTCAGTACTGTTTTTAAGTAGCAGAGCCGACTGCTCCAAACGCTTACTGTCTAGCCACTCTTTGGGGTTCATACCTGTTGACTCTTTTAGTTTGATACGTAGTTCATGTTTGGTAACTCTTGCTAGTTTAGCCATATTTTCAACATCTGATATAAAGTCAAGATTGGCTTCGAGTATATGTAAAATTCTATCTTTAGAAGAGAGGCGAACATCTCTTAGCCATGAGAAAAACAGAGGTTTGTCTTTCGTTAAAAGATGCAGAAAAACCTCTTCGGTTTTGAGTTTAATAATCTCATTTTGCTGTTCTAACTTTTGATGTAAGTAGAGTTTATACGAAGAGATAAGAGGCTGAAGTAATGCTCCTGACGAGAAAGTAATAAAGTTATTTGAATTTTCTCCCTCTAAGTTTATTTTATATTTTGCTATAAAGTTCATAATAAACTCATCGGTAAAATAGACTAAAAGTGCCTTGTACTCCTCTTGTTGTCCAAGAATTTCACTCATAAAGTAGTTTCCTTGACTCAAAAGTAAAATATCTCCCTCTCTCAAGTGTACTTTCTTCTCTTTTGAGGAGACAACTTTGTTTCCACCTGTAATTAATATCATTACATGAGTGGTATTACGCACTGAAATAACTTTTTTACTTCGTCTACTCATATAGACAAATGTAAAAAGAGAATCTGAACTTATGACAGTGTTTGGTTTCTCATTTAAAAAATAGTTTGGCATAATGTAGGTCATGATGAGATTTTAGCAGAAAATACTCTAATTCTCTTCAGAAACTTCAATTATTCCCTCCAAATACTTTACAGCCTTACCACTTATCTCTACTCTATCACCTCTAACCACACAATGCACTTCTCCTCCTCTAGTAGAAACCTGCTTGGCAGATAACACATCTTTATTCAATTCACCAGCCCAATAAGAGACCAACTGAGTAAAAGAAGAACCTGTTACAGGGTCTTCATCTATCCCATATTTAGGAGCAAAAAATCGTGTCACAAAATCGTACTTCTCACTTTTAGAAGTAACGCAAATCCCTCGTAAATCTAACGCTTTCAAAAGTACCAAGTCTGGCTCTGCATTTAGAACATCTTCTTCATTTTCAAATACCACAATATAGTCCATAGAGGCAAAAGTAGCCAAAGGTTTAACTCTAAAAGCCTCCTCTATCTTCTCCGAAATATTACAAGGTTCTATGGCTTGAATCGGGAAATCCATCACATAACGGTTCTCTTCTTTCCATACTCTGAGTACACTACTTTTAGTAGAAAAAAGTATCTCATCTCCTTCATAGCCCATACACTCAAACAACACATAAGCAGAAGCCAAGGTTGCATGACCACACATATCAACCTCAGAAGTTGGTGTAAACCATCGCAAATGATAGACATCATCCTCTTTTAGAAAAAAAGCCGTTTCTGAAAGATTATTTTCTTGGGCTATCTGTTGCATGAGTTCATCACTTAACCATAATTCTAATGGACAAACCATTGCTGGATTTCCCTCAAAGGTTTTGGTAGCAAATGCATCTATTTGGTAGATTTTTTGCTTCATATTTTTCCTTTTTTCATCTAAATTGTCTACTTTTAACATTCAAAGTATTTTAACTTTTTAATCCTTCACACACCAATTCTCCACCCATACCCCAGTTTTCATTTTCAACCTCTTCTATAATCACAAAAGTAGTTTTTGGATCTTTTCCTAAAACCTCTTGCATGAGCTTCGTAACCCCAGAAACAAGTTTTTGTTTCTGTTCAATGGTGGCTTTTTCTCTAGTAATCTGTATGGTAATGCACGGCATACTATTTTAGCAATTCTTGATACTCTTTAAGTAATGCTGGGGCTTCAATCGAGCCATGATGATGCACTTGCTTATAATTGCTACCTATGAGTTTAAAAACACGACTTGTACGTATTGACAACTCCAACTTTTTACCTTTTATCTCCACCGAACCACGCTCTCGACCAACAGCTACAAATCCACCCTCTAAATCTACAATAGTAAAGTCATAAAACTCCACATAGACCTTGGCTTGACCATTAAAAATACGCTCATAAACACTCTTTATCTCACTCCAACCACGTTTAATTCCTCCAAGAGGATTGTCCATAGCAATGTTCTCATCATTGTACCAATTCTCTTGCATAAGACTCATATTGCCTGTGTTAAAAGCTTTGTAAAATTGGTTTAATACTCCATATTTCTGACAAGAGTCTGCCTCACAAGTTGTAAAGTCTTTCCCTGTTACGGGTGTTGCTATTGGTATCATATTTTTTCCTTTAGTTTATTTGACCTATTAGTCAAATTAGAAGTTTAGCTAATACTTGACTATAAAGTCAAGTACTCTTTTTAGTGACATATGTAGCAAACATTCATTTTCTTTATAGCTATACTTCAACTAGACTAAGTGGTCAACTATCTAAATTTAAAAGGAAACAAGATGAAAAAAAAGATACTACTCTCGCTCATAACCTTCAGCATATTAAGTGGCTGTGCAACAAAACAAAATTTTAAAAACATCAAGCCTTTGGCAAAAAACCAAAGTGTCGAAGAGGTCATCTCTAACATTTCACAGGTAAACTCATTGGGAAATGCCAAATATTTTGAAAACCTTGCAGAGACAAAAGAGGAACGAAGCTTTCATTCACAAATAGAGTTTTTAGAGACCGTTCTCTCTTATGGTAAGCTACAAGACCCTAAAAATATTCTGCTCTTGACCAACTACTACATCGCATCAAATCAACTCGAACAGGGCATCGAGTTTTATGCCCGACTACTTAAACGTTATTATAAGACCATTGATGCTCCGACACGCTCTAACCTCTTGTCAGTTTATGCTGTGGTTCGTGCTTTACATGCCAATGATGTGGCTCTTTACAAGCGTATTCCTTGGGTTTTAGATACCTTTAATTTTTTAGAAGAGGCAAAAAAAATAACTGCTGACAAAAACCCGATTGTCCATTGGTGTTCGGGGCTAATCTATACTCAAATGCCATTTTTCTTTGCCAAACATGACGAGGCTGTAGCCGAGTTAGAATGGTTGGTAGAGCGACCAGAAACTGAACCCATTCCTGGATTTTACCGAGAGGTTTATCACTATCTTTCTAAACTCTACAAAAAGGAGGGAAAAGATACCAAAGCCAAAGAGTACTTGGTCAAGAGTGGTTACGATGAGTATGAACCAAAATCACTCTTTATGGATTGGACGACAAGCACTAAAAAAGAGGGTTTAGCTTTTGCCTCCAAACATTGGATGAAAGAGATAGTTAAAGACTCCGTCTATGCCATGTATGGTTTTGGTTTTTCAGACATCTACTTTGTAGTTTCAGAAGACAAAACAGAGCTGATTGCTATAGATGCAGGGACACAACCGTTTTCAACTCAAAAAGCTTATAAACTATTTAAGAAAAACCATCCAAATACACCACCATTAACCACGCTCATTGTCACCCATGCTCATTGGGATCATGTTGGAGGACATCAAGGATTTTTAAAAATCAATCCAAATCTAAAAATTATTGGAAACAGTAAATTCCATAATGTTTTAAAAGAAGCCACACGCGAACCACGCTATAAACAATTTAGAAGTGAGGCTTATAAAAATGAGTGGTTAAGCTCTTATAAACCTACAATTGAAATCAACAAAAAAGAGAGCATAAGCATTGGAGGCACAGAGATTAACCTTATTCCTGTCATTGGTAATGAGACCGAAGATGCTCTTTTTATTAATTTACCAAAAGAAAATGTAACCTTTGTCGGCGATATTATGATGCCTTATTTAGGAGACCCTTGGGTAGAAGAGGGATTTGTGGACGAACCAATAAAAGCTATGGAAACCCTACTCTCGCTCAACTCAAGACACATCTTACACGGTCACTATGGACTAACTGAGATGTATGGAAACAATGAAAATATAAAAAATTTCAAACAAGCCTATGTGTGGCTCATAGCATCTGTGCGAAAACTCTCTAAAAATGGGTACTCAAAAGATGACATCAAAAGAGAAAATCTCATCCCTCTAGGCTTAGAAAAGCACCCTGCTTCATTTACAGGTTACTTGGCACAACGTGACTACGTCATAAACCGAATCATCGACAAAAGCAAAGGCTACTGGCAAGAGGATAAAACAAGTAATGAACCAACAGGCTTCTACACTTTGACCTCCACAGAATACGGAAGAATGTTAGAGATCTATCTTGATTTATCAGAAAATGAGGTGGCAATAGCTTTGGAGAAGATGATAAAAAATGGAGATTTAGAGTTAGCCTTACATCTCTCTACTTCGGCTCTGAAACGGTATAAAAACAGTTCAAAAATCATTGAGTTAAGAGAAGAGTCTGCTGATAGGTTGCGTAGTATGTCACAGTTTATTGACCCTATGAAATTTACGGTTTATGGTGAGATGACGGGGAAGGAGCAGAAGATGATGAGGGAGTAAAATCACCCTCTGTGACACAGGTAACAAACCCTGCAAAATTTTACAGCTATAATTCAACTAGACTAAATGGTCAAATAAATATAATTACAAAGGATACACCATGAAGATAGAATTCGCAACGACACTTTACATCATTGTCATGAACCTTGCATTAGCATTTACCGTGCTTAAAATGCTTCTACACAACAACACAGAACCAAAGACTCAACAGATAGCTTTTGGAATTTTTGGAGTTTGGTGGGTATCAACATTGGTACTTTTTGGGAATAACTCTATCTTACTAAATGATATATCTTCGTTAACGCTTTTCATCATTATCTTAATGGGTGTGGGGTTGGTTGGTTTTGTGCTTTCACCTATTATGAAAGCATTAGTCGCTCTACCACAAGAGTTTTTACTACTCCCACAAGCATTTAGAATGTTCTTTGGTGCTGGGTTTATTGTTGAGGCTGTTTTTGGTATTATGCCTCAAGGGTATGGAGTAGTTGATGGAGTTTTACATATTACTACGGCATTTTTAGCAACCACTTTGGCTATCTATGTGGCTCGTGGGGCAAAAGTAACCAAGTCACTTGTCATGGTCAATCTTTTTGGACTGATTGATATTGTTGTGGTAGCTTATGGGATTGCTTTCTTTATTTTAGAAGATATTGGAGTTGACCACAATGTTTTTTATGCTGTTTTCTTTGCTGCTCCTATCTTTATTTGGTTGCATCTGATTTCACTTTATAAAGTCTACTTAACATCAAAAGAGGATATAAAATAATGAAAAAACTCGAAGCGTTGAAGGTCTATCCTTTCTTTTTAAACCTAAACCAAAAGGAGCAAGAACGCTTCACTTCATTTTTAAAACCCATTACCCTACCTAAAGAGACCATCATTCACTACCAAGGCGATGTCTGCAAAGATGTTCTACTTTTGGTAGAAGGAGAGGTTCGCATCTATACACAAGCAGATGACTTTTCAGAAGAGGTGACACTCTACACCCTAAAAGCAGGAGAGCAATGTTTGGTCAATACAGCTTCTGTCTTATCTCATTCTAAAAGCATCGGTACGGCTGTTACCATAACTGATATAAAAGCTTATGCTCTAAATGAAAAAGAGCTTGAACTTTTTATGTCTTACTCCCCTCTTTACCAACAGTATATCATGAGTTTGTACTCTAAAAAGATGGTTGATCTTACCATGGCGATTCAACGCATAAAGTTTCAGAACCTTGACGAGCGTATTATGGATTTTTTGTTTGAAAATGAGAAAAAAACCGTGAACATTACCCACAGTAAACTAGCAGAAAATATGAATACCTCTCGCTCTGTAGTCTCTCGGGTTTTGAAAAAACTTGAAGAGAAGGGAGAGGTGCTTTTACACCGTGGCTATATTGAGCTATTATAGACCATATAGTCAAATTTTGCTATAATAACTCTATGAAAAAAAATACCCGAGAACTCTTACTAGATTCAGCCTTTCAAACCTTTTATAAACAAGGCTTCCAAGGAGCTAATATCGCAACTATTTTAACTGATGTTGGCATTAATAAAGGCTCAATGTACCACTTTTTTAAGTCGAAAAAAGAATTAGGATTGGCTGTGGTAACAGAGAGAATAGAAAGAAATCTTGTAGATAAATATAATAAAATTTTAAAAGAAAAAAATAGCTTTCAAAAGCTATTTGATACATTACGTGCTGCTCCTGAAACACTTCCTTATGGTTGTCCTCTTAACAAGTTCTCTCAAGAGATGATTTACATAGATGCAGAGTTTAAAACTACTCTCTCTTCTACCTATGATGTTTTTGAATCACTGGTTATTCAAATATTAGAAAAAGAGAATGTTACAGATAGACAACAAAAAGCTCAATTGATTGTTGCAACCTATGAAGGGGCATTAATGGTCTACCATCTAAACCAAAATGGAGAGCAATTTAAAGATATTTTATTTGAATTAGAAAGATCTCTTTAAAAACACTCACATACTGTCATCTACAACCCCATCTCACTCAACTCAGCAAAATTATCAGGACGAACTGCCCCTTCCCAAGTGAGCTTTCGGTCACTCTCTTCGATAGCCATATCATTAATACTCGCAAAACGAACTTTCATCAGTCCATTCTCATCAAACTCCCAATTCTCATTGCCATAACTTCGCCACCATTGACCTGATTCATCATGCCACTCATAGGCAAAACGCACGGCTATTTTGTTATCAGTAAAAGCCCAAAGTTCTTTACAAAGTTTATACTCTAACTCTTTGGCGTATTTGGCTTCCAAAAACTCGGCTATCTCTTTGCGACCATTTATAAATAGGTTTCGGTTTCTCCATTGGCTATTTGCTGAGTATGCCATTGCTATCTGTTGAGGGTTTTTACCATTCCACCCATTCTCGGCCATACGTACTTTCTGTTTTGCTGTCTCTTCTGTAAAGGGTGGTAGGGGTAATTTTTTTTCTTCTTGCATTTTAATCCTTTAATAATTTTATAATTTTTTGTCCGATTTTTAAATAGTCAGTTGAGTCATTGTGCAGATTCATCATCATGATAGAACCTTGGGTTAATGCGACATACTCCTTGGCTAAAGTAAGAGCTTCTTCTTTGGAGTAACGTATTTCAAACATAAAAGCCAAAGAGTCTGTCCATGCTAAGAAGTCTTCACGTATCACCTCTCTAAAAGCTTCATTTTCATAAGGAAGCTCTAACGCAAAGTTTCCGAAGATACACCCACCTTCACTATGTAAAAAGTAGTCATCAATTTTTTGGATATAACTCACTATCTTCTTATGCATAGGTATATTATCTTGATATGCGATAGCGTAGACTTCATCGACAAAATAGTTATGTATGTACTTTAATCCTTCAAGCCCTACTTCATCTTTGCTTTTAAAATAGTGGTAAAGACTTCCTTTTAGAAGCCCACAAGCTTTAGCTATGTCTGCCATAGAGGTGTTGTAGTAACCTTTTATTTTGAAGAGTTTTACAGACTCTTTAAGTATTTCATCTCTTGATGTTTTTTTTATTGCCATATTTATCCAAACGATTGTTTGGTAAAAGTATATCCTATTTTATATAAAGTTTCTATTTAACTGCCCTAACCTCTAATCTAACCATATCAATATTAATTTGACCATTATCATCCAAAGGTCTCAAGCCCAAATAAGTATCAACAAATCCATCAATAAACGTCTCTCTCATATTTTGAGGTAAACAGTCTGTATAGGGAAACCAAGTAGTACGAATCCACCCCTTAAAAGCTTCTATATTTTCATGTACCATATCTTTTGGGATAAGCTCTGCATTAACCTCTCTAAAACCCTGTTCTTGTAACAAAGTATCATAAATATCAGCATGAGGAAAGCTATATGGAAACTCAAAATCTTTAAAATAGTGGGCATACTCTTTGACTATAAAAGCATCCAATACAGATAATATCTCTTTGGCATTCCCATAACCACCAAACTGCAATAAAATATTCCCCTCTTTTTTCAAAGCCTTATATATCCCCTGAACCACAGCTTTATGGTCATAAACCCAATGTAAAACGGCATTAGAAAAAACCATATCAAACTCATTTTCAAAATTTAAAGTCGTAGCATCCCTTGTCTGAAATACAATATTGGCATAAGATTTTTGAGCCAATGTAACCATCACTTCGCTCTTGTCTACACCAACTACTTTTCCACTTGTTGCCTCTGCTAAAAGAGCCGTCACCTTACCATCTCCACAGCCCAAATCTAAAATATTCTCATTGCCTTGTAAATCTAATTTGGCTATTAACTCTCTTGCCCAAACTTCTTGACCTTTTGAGTATTTCGCATAATCTTTTGCATTCCAATTTTGTTGTTTCATTTTTTTCTCCTATAAACTTTACTTAACGCTTGTAATAGCTCAGGATAGAGCTTTTTCTAATAGTATGGGAATTTATCATAAACCCAACCAAAGCACTGTTACTCTTAGCTGTCACCTCTAACTTTTCTGTATCTAAGGCATAGATGGTAATCTTATACTCATGAGCTTTATCATTTTTAGGAGGACAAGCCCCACCAAATGAGCTACTTCCATAGTCAGTCATGGTCTCCAAAGCCCCTTTTGGCAAAGCTTTTTGAGCCGAAGCATCGCTTTTAATGGCTGTTGTGTTGGCAGGAATATTTACCACCAACCAGTGCCACCACCCCGAACCTGTCGGAGCATTAGGGTCATAGATAGTAATGGCAAAACTCTTTGTAGCTTTGGGTATATCGTGCCAATGTAGTTCAGGAGATTTATTCTCGCCACTACATCCAAAACCATTGAACTCTTGCACTTTGGTTAATTGCCCCTCTACATCATTACTCTCTAATGTAAAGTTACCTGCCATAAGTATTGTTGCTGTTACAATTGAAAGTGTTAAAAATTTCATTTTTTGTCCTTTACTATTTTTGAAGATAATAACAAAAGAGGAAATAAAAGTGTATAAGAAAAGGAATAAAGTTTATCGGTTCTGTTCTCTATAAGCTTTCGGTGTAACCCCATAACCCTTCTTAAACTGCACCCCAAACCAAGAAGCAGTAGCATACCCACAACTCGTAGCAATAGAACCAATGCTCTCATCTGAATTTTTAAGCAGCAGAGCTGACTGCTCTAAGCGTCTACTATCTAGCCACTCTTTGGAATTCATACCTGTTGACTCTTTGAGCTTAGTTCGTAGCTCTTGTTTGCTCACTCTTGCAAGTTTAGCCATATCTTCAATATCTGATATAAGGTCAAGGTTGGCTTCGAGTATATGTAAGATTCTATCTTTAGAAGAGAGGCTAATGGCTCTAAGCCATGAAACAAATATAGGTTTGTCTTTGGTCAAAAGATGCAAAAGTATCTCTTCTGTTTTAAGTTTAATAATCTCATTTTGCTGTTCTAACTCTTGGTTTAAGTAGAGTTTATACGACGAAACAAGTGGTTGAAGCAATTTACCTGAGGAGAAGTAAATAAGGTTATTAACCCCTTCACCCTCTAGGTTAATCTTATACTTCGCAATAAAATCCATAATAAAGTCATCATTAAAATAGACCAACAAGGCATTGTACTCTCCTTGCTCTCCAAGAATTTCACTCATAAGATAGCTTCCCTGCGTTAAGAGAACAATATCGCCCTCTTTCAAGTTTACCTCTCGCTCATTTGAACGAATCACTTTATTCCCACCTGTAATCAAAATCATCACATGCGTTGTATTACGCACAGAGATAACCTTTTTACTTCGTTTACTCATATAGACAAAAGTAAAGAGCGAGTCAGAGCTAATGACAGTATGGGGTTTGTCTTCCAAGAAGTAGTTTGGTACTAAATATGTCATTTGGATTCTTTTATTTTAGTTTACATAGTATAACAAAAATAGTTCTCAACTATAATTGCCAATAGATACTTTTATAAAACATATTTAATCTATTGTACTTATCTTTAAATTTATAATTTCAATCTCACCCACATCCAACATACGTACATTTATATCTGTCTCTTTAGCCAACCTAACCATCCAACTATACGGCTCACCTATAGGTTCAGCAGTCAATTTAAAGGTAGCATAGTGATAAGGTATCATTTGCGTTACACCTAGTATCTCTGCTGCTGTTAGTGCCTCTTGTGGGTTCATGTGGTTGTCTTGCATGATTTCTCTTGGTTCGTAGGCTCCTATGGGCATGAGTGCTATATCTATGGGGTCTAGTTTTTGGGCTATCTCTTCAAAGTGTCCGTCCATTGCAGTATCGCCTGCAAAGAAAAGTGTCTTGTTTTTACCTTTTATCACAAAGCTACACCATAAGGCTCTGTTAAAATCAAAAACCCCTCGCCTATGCCAATGAGAAGCAGGTACAGCCTCTATGCGTATATCTGTATCTTCATAGCTTTCATACCAGTCTAACTCTGTAGCATTGATAGGCTTTTTAAAATAACTAGAAAGATTGAGAGGCATAACAATTTTGGTTTGTTTTGCATACACTTCTAAAGTTTCTAGTGATTTCATATCTAGATGGTCATAGTGTCCATGGCTAATGAGTATGATATCTGGGTTTAAAGTAGTACCATCTATAGGGAACTTGGCTAGTCTAGGTGTGAGTGGTATATCACCAAAGACAGGATCGGTAAGTATTTTGACACCATCTAGTTGTATGTAAAATGTAGCATGTCCTAACCAGACAATAAAATCTTCATCTCGTTCTAAATCACTAGCTGTTAAATGATTCACTCTGAGTTTAAAGTCATCATCTTCGACCCATGCCCTTTTCTTTTTAAAGAGTGTGCCAAATTTCCATTTGAAGACTTTTTTGATGGGAGGTAGTGTGATACCATAGGGTTTTATAAATTTCTTCATTAGCTATTTGAAAATATTTTATATACTAAGTTAATCAATCTCCATTCCCCTATCATACTCATTCCCATAGTCATCATTATTACCATATTTCTCTGCAATATCATCATAGATACGTTGTTCTGCTTGTCCAAATTGCTCTTCTTGACCAAACGCTTGTTCTTCTATTTGTTCTGCTAGGTTATCTTGTAACACTATTGGTCTATGGTTTTTAGGTGCACTAAAAGA
>Ga0256827_10002457_pt1 | contig 11942 bp, 8 predicted proteins | sample CV84metaG_FD_185977 | JGI IMG/M metagenome (GOLD analysis project Ga0256827, IMG submission 185977) | Hydrothermal vent microbial communities from East Pacific Rise, Pacific Ocean - CV84 | ecosystem: Environmental > Aquatic > Marine > Hydrothermal vents | place: Pacific Ocean: East Pacific Rise... | reverse complement strand
GCATGGCCCAAGGAGAGACGAAAACTGTCATTATTGAACCAGATCAGGCGTACGGAGAATCCAACCCGGCCCTGATTGAGGAGATTAAACGTACTGACCTCCCTGAAAATCTCGAACTAACCGAGGGTGGACAACTGGAAGTGACTCAGAATGATGGCAGTATCTTGCGGGTTATGATCGATAAAGTCACGGAAGAGACTGTCACTCTTGATGCCAATCATCCATTAGCGGGCAAAGCGCTAACCTTTGTTATCGAGTTGCTCGAGCTTGACACAGATCCCCCAAAAGAGCTCCCCTCATTTTTTAACCGGGCACCAGCGGCAGGCTCAATTCACTGACAATTTTCCCTGGAGAATTGAAAGCCCAACCAAGAGTAAATCCTGATTGGGCCAAAGAAAAAGCGGAGCCATTACTGACCCCGCTTCTATTGTCGAAATATTTTACAGTTGTCGAATTACTTTACACTACTTTCGCTTCCTTCTGTAGAAAGCTAATCCTGCCAAGCCACTGCCAAGGAGGATGAATGTTGCTGGTTCGGGAACGGGGGCACCAAATGCTTGAATTTCTGCTACAGCAAAGTACTTGTCGCCGTTCAAGAGATTTCCTTCAAGCTTAAGGGCATTAGTTGTAATGATACTTCCAATGTCATAGGCTAAAAGGTTGTTGGTGGGATCGGGACGCGTCGTCATCCCCCAATTACCAGAAGTGTAATTCGGAATGTCCCACGCCGTTTCCCAAGAGTTTGAGCCCATATTCCAATAGGACAGTATATATGCATCGTTATCATCAACCTGTGCAATGAAGCTATCGATGCTGTAAACCCCACCCAAATCAAACTTTATATACTGTCCATTATCGGCATCATCATGAGCATCCCAGAACACGGTATTCTGATTCCACTGAGAATGGAGTGGACGGAAAATTCCATCAACCAAGGTGCTAGGAGCAGCAGGAATATCGCCAGTCCATGTACCATCCTCAAAGAAAGTTCCACCATTTAAGGTTACTGTAGCATTCAGGGCAATATTTGTTGCTGTAGCTGCTCCGGCAGTAACCAGCAGGAAAACAACACCACATGCAAAAACTAATAGCTTTTTCATCTTCATAACCTTTCTCTTTGTTGGTGATTGTAGACTTTGTATATACCATGCGGCATGCAATTTTTGTGCAAATACATTTTATTGATGTATTTCTAACTAGATACGCTATGTTACCGAGATTTTTTTAGCTTATGTAAAAAATTCCGACACCATAAATAGCTTCCCCACACACCACTCACAGCAGACTACCAGAGAAACTCGGAACCATCCCGGAGACACAAAAAAATGGTCAACACCCATTTCACATTCAGTCGAATAGAGAAAACTCGAACATCACCGCAACATTCTATTCTGGTCACGGCTGTCTCCTCTGGTGGGCCATTCGGTAATAGCAAGTCAGACTCCTGAAAAACTGAAATGCTGAAATCGTGATCATCAATGTCGTCCTCATCTTCCAGCATCTCAAAGCGACAATAGAGAATGTAGCTGGCGACCTCTCGATACAGTTCTGGATCGTCTTGGATGATGGATAGGTCTTGCAGATTTCTGATGTGGATCATGGGGGACTCCTTTTTGGTGGTTCGGTTGGGTTGGTTGTAGGTTGGTGGACGCAAAAAAGCCCAACCAAGAGCGAATCCTGATTGGGCCAAAAGAAAAAGCGGAGCCATTGCTGACCCCGCTTCATGTTAGATGTCGGTTTTCTTTACAGTTGTCGGAAAACCTTACTTACGCTTCCTTCTGTAGAAAGCTAATCCTGCCAAGCCACTGCCGAAGAGGATAAATGTTGCTGGTTCGGGGACGGGAGCGTGAGTGGGATCCCCAACAGTGATCAAAATATCATTCTCAGGAAGAATCCATTCATATGGATTAGCTTCTGTCTCAGGTGCAGTGTAAACACCAAGTCTGACTCCATTTGGATTGAGATTAGCAGTATAAACACCATCTCCTATATAGTCCTCTTCTGATCCTTTTCTAAGAGCAAGACCGTGTTCAATATAGAAGGTACCATCGTAGGTGTTCCAATAGCTTCCCATGTTTATATTAACACCCCAGTCATCTTCATAAAACCCACTTTCACCAAGGACTCCATCTTTATAAAAAGTCCCCACATATGCATGTATCCCCGCAAGCCTCTCATTTTCTGCTACAATTGTGAAAGGGAGCCAAATATAATCAGTGTCATCACTATAACTAGCAGTATAAGTAGCTTCTGGAGCCGTCCCGAAATACCAACTAAATGCAAAGCAATTTCCGGAAAAAGTCAGTAGTGGAATAGAAACAAGAATGGCAGCAAGCATTTTTTTCATACTATTTCCTCCTTATACCTGAGTAGTCTTGAGACATTTAGCATTAGCAAAAAACATACCACAAAAGAAATCTACAAATATATACAGCAAGTTACAGAGTCACGATATCAGACCTACGTATCACCTGTAAAGATTTCCGACACTACAGATGGCATTCCCAAGCCCCCACCAAAAAATCCTCCACCAACCAACCTAGAGCCAACCTACTCCCCGGAAAACAAAAAAACGCCCTACCGAATTAACAGTAGAGCGTTCTCTTTTTTGGCGTCCCCAGGGGGATTCGCCCACTTCGTCACCCGCTTCCTGCGGGTTCCTGCGTCGGCTCCCCTCCATTCGCTGCCGCGGCCAGTCCCAGCCGCTTTCTGACATTAAGTCAGCGCTCATTCCGCTTCGAATCCCGATAATGAACAAATAAAAAAGCTCTTCCCGAAAAACGGAAAGAGCTTTTTTAATTTGGCGTCCCCAGGGGGATTCGAACCCCCGTCGCCGCCGTGAAAGGGCGGTGTCCTGGGCCAGGCTAGACGATAGGGACTTAAAACTTCTAAGTCCCTGCGGAAATTGAATCCGCAGGATGCTGCACGTTAAATGGTGAGCCGGGGGGGGGGATCGAACCCACGACCATCTGATTAGAGATCAGTTGAAAGGCAATGATGCTTTCCATGAAACAGATACACAGAGCAGAATTATTCGTGAGTTAGGTTGGTAGTAGGTAGGTTTTAGGTACGATTTCGGTACTGTTTTGAGAATCTACTGAGGGGATTTTTCGTAAATGACAATTTCGGTGGGATAGACAAGACGGTAAAACACTCGAACCTCACCGCAACATTCTATTCGGGTTACGGCTGTCTCCTCTGGTGGGTCGTTCAGTAATAGCAAGTCAGACTCCTGAAAAACTGAAATGCTGAAATCGTGATCATCGATATCTTCTTCATCTTCCAGCAGCTCAAAACGACAATAGAGGATGTAGCTGGCGACCTCTCGGTAGAATTCTGGATCGTCTTGGATGGTGGATAGGTCTTGCAGATTTCGGATGTGAATCATGGGGAACTCCTTTCATAGCTCTAGACAGAAACCACAAAAATACATGTTTTTACAATTTAAACATTGACACCACCTGAGCACTTTGTAGAGTGGAAACAACAGTTCACATAGATAATGAGGGGATTGATATGGCGAGATTAAAAACAGTCATTCTATCAGAAACCAAACAACCAATTGATTTGCTTTTATAAGAGGTATTATGACTGCTCAAGCTCCAGATTCAATTTTTTGGAACAACAAATCTTATGTTTTACAAGGGTATATATCTCTATCTCTATCTGCCGAAGAACTTTTTTTGCCAAGCAAATACGGCCTTGTCCCATCAAGTCATTGCCCCACAGACTGCTACCGTGGATTTATCTGTACATATAAAATTGATAACATGGAACTTTTCTTAAGAGATTTGACATTTTACAGCGACAATTTGGAATACCCACCGATTAACAACATCCTTCCAGAGTTAGACGAATGGGGCAACCAAGCCATCTATTCAGGTTTAGACATTCCGATAAAATTTTCCGGCGAGATGAGATTGGCAGATAGTCTTATTCGTTATAGACATATGGGCTATCAAGACGTTACATCGTATGAATATATTTTTGATTTAAGCTTTACAGATGGGATCTTAGTTTCGCATGAAGACATATCCTCTAAAGTCAATGAAATGAGAAAAGCTCAGGGTTGTATTGCACACTATTTGACAAAGAGTTACGTGCCGCCTCAAAAAAGAAAGCGGCTCCATGAAACATTCGCATTCGGCCGAACTGGCATCTCCTTCCAATTTAGCAATACGGTTGACAGTTTTAACCCTGACAAGGCGCTGCGTATTCTGGATGAAATTGAAGAATCAAGAAAAGATATTCGTTGGTTTATTGAGAGCCATCTAGCCCACTACAATGAAATGCATGGATACGCACATACCTTTAAACATCTTGAATACCTAGGTGTTTCGGATCAACTGCTAAGTTCTCTTCGAGATATCCAGGGGGACTCCTATCATGAAGAGAATGTAGTTCTTGCTTTAATTCAAGTACTATTAGAGGTTGAGGCAGATGGTAAATGGGGTAATGTTCTCCCCACTGTCTTTGAGAGAAAAATCAACAAAGCGAACCTATCTCAAGAACTTGTAGATAATGTCAGAAGGGTTGTTTCTGCACTCTATCGATAGATAGAAAGCGTATGGGGCCTGTGAAAAACAGGAAATGAGAGTGCAACTATCTCATTGAAAACCAGCCTAGAGTTAACCTAAACAAAAAAAGCCTCCCCCCGATTTCTCAGAAGAAGCTTTTTATTTTGGCGTCCCCAGGGGGATTCGAACCCCCTACCTTCTGATCAAAAGAATTGTACAAAGAGAAAACCTTTACCAATACTGAAACATAGGGACATCTCTCACTATTCACATATTAACAACATCAATAGGCTCACAATTGTTTTTAGCAATTTCAATTTTCTTCTGCATCAACCGCGATGATAGCTTTCATATCTGTAACATGTGTTTTTGTAAAATAGATACTCGAGTCCTCGTTAGCAAGAACCACCTCTAAGTGGTTACTGTCTAATTCAATAATCATGTCTTTCAGTAATTCACGGGAACCATTCGCATGCTGAAACATAGCTGCATGGTTAGGGCAAAGAGCTAGGTAGTTTTGTGCATGTCGTTTTTGAAGTTCTTTCAGTAGCTCGACTTTCTCAACATAATAATTGCCATCACTAAGCTTAAACGGCAGCTTTTTCTTGCACACTTGGCAAATCATCTCTCCATCGTTATTTGTATACTGCTGACGAAGATACATTTCGGCCTCTTGCTTGGTTGTTCCAAGTCCCGTTGAAACATTTCGCATCCTTTGCTCATTAGTACGCTCGGGTGCATTGGCCGCCTGCTCGCCAACCCGCAGAGTACGAAGCTCCGAGTTGCGGGGTTCGTGCTCTGGCAAATCAGACGTATGTTGATTCTGATACTCAACCTTGAACTTCCGCCGATCGTCATCCGAAAGGCCAGCAAACCATTTGGCATCTTCAACTAAGTTGGGATCATCAGTGCCAAGCAGATCTTTAGCTGCTGCTTTCTTTTTCTGACTTTCCTCGGTTAACTGTCGGACATCCTCTTCAAATCGGATTTCTTTTAGCCACGTTTGGTTTTCATCGAAAGGAAAACCTTCCAAGAGAAGCTCACGGGAGGCTTCTTGTGGTCGAACAAATCGCCCATCTGTTAAGGGTACCCAAGCTCTTCTTGAAAGCCAATTGAGTATGAGAGATGGCGCTCGGCGTGCTTCATCTGTTGCGTTCCATCTAAAAACGGCTTCAAGCTTATTTTCTGAGTCGCAACACATTGTTCTCCAAATCAGTCGTGATACATAAATATTCTTGGAATTTATGACTTTATGGACGAGGGGAAAGTACCAGTCACGATCTATCATTAGATGAGTTCTTTTTAAACGATATTTTCCATGCAGGTATTTTTTTTCAGAATTACTAGAACAACTAACTTCAGATAGTTCCATCTTGGTTTGAACACCGACATTTACAGCAAAAGTCTTCAAACGTTTTAGATCTATTCCCATATTGCAGTATTCATCCGATAACTCTGTACGACTCGCGTCATCCCCAAGTAGATTGTAATATACCCTCAGATCAGAATTCAAAAAGGGATTATCCAAATATACTTCCCCGGGGCAACACCATTTCCCATTTTGTTGCCTGAAAATGAAAAAGGGTTCAAAAAGCTTTGCCTGTTCTAAATCCTTTTCCACCACAGAGATAAAACGCTTTAGATCCTTAGAATAAGTCTTATTGGTGAGAGTATTCTCCTCTTTGGTATATCGCTGTTTAAGTATCTCCCCGACCTGATCCGCCTCCCCAACCTCACTAACCCCAATGTCTTCAAGAAATTTGTAGGCAGCGGCTTTCTGGTTTTTGTTTTTCCCTGAGGAATAGGCCTTCATTGCAACACGAGGAAACACCTTGTCGAACTCTAAACCTGTCGTGGGAAAATAACTCTTACTACCGATAGCATGGCTTCCATCGCTGATCTGAATAATACGAAGAGGTTTTAATTTGGCAATCAGTTGTTTCTTCTTATACTCATGTCCAATCAAAAACTCGTCATGAAGCAAAGCATAAAGTCTTTGATGCCATTCCTCATTTTTTGAACCAAGCCATTTCATAAAATCTGTGTCTTGGCCAATGATCGCTCTATAACTAGAGGGCAGGTAGCGTACCTCCTCGGTTGTCTTCGATTGAAGCATTTTGACAAATATTTCGAGCCCCCAGTCCTTGATAGCCAACCCAGAAAGAAAACGATCCATATTGGTACTTTTTTGTGGTGCACCAATGGCCCACTGCGGAGTAACATCGTCATGATCCATTAAAAACTTGAGGTCTTCTGCTGATAATAACCTCTTGAGTGAGGCTTTTGCCTGCAAAAGATGTTTGGCGGGCAAGTGTTTCTTTCCGAAATAGGTAGGCGTCAGGGGATTGTTGTTCATCTCTGCAATAATTGCTGCACGGAGTGGCTCATATCGTTTTAGCACTGCGTCCTGCAAATTTGGAAGCACCCCAAGAAACTCACCCGTTAGTAATTTTAAATCGCGAATAGAATACAGAGATGATGCAGACAATTCTGCAATCTGCTCAAATAAAGGATTGTTCGCTGAAGTCTCTTTGATGCTAGCACGGCTAAGCTCGGGGACAAAGGGCCCGTGTAAATGGAACCTGAGACCAGAGGTTTCCTTAACCGCCGGAAAAAATACTGCTACCCGCCCAAGTGTCGCTGGAACAATCTTAAGCTGTTTATCCAATGGTATTGAGCTTTTGAAACTAATAACACTGGGTAAAAAATCGAGTTCAAAAGCAATTGCAACTTCTTGATTTTTCAGTCCCCAGACCGGTTCAGAAAATCTCAGAAAATGTGAATTTGTCGTTTCTTTACTGTCAAGTTGCTTTAACACCTCTATATGGTTTGGCGAGTGTTCAATTCGCAATACTTCCCCAGCCAACTGGCCACCAATTTTCCAGTGCACCGATTCTATATTGGAAAGAAACAAGAGCGTTGTCTCGGCCAATTCATCCAAACCGATCTTGATCTCATCGTAAGCATCCTCAGGGGTCTTCTTTGGGTTGTTGAACGGGAATTCAAAATAGGTATTACTTCCTGATTTTCCTTCTATTGCAGTTGGGAGAACTAACTCAGATATTTTAAACGAATACTTTGGTGACCAGACATATGGTGTTTCTGAGTAAGCAAATACAGCTTTAAAACCAATACCAAACTGTCCAATTTTGTCATCATCGACTCCCTTAGTACCTTCCCCGATATCGGTAATCGCGTAAATATCCTGAGGCTCAAATGCGCGACCATTGTGTTCAAAAAAAAGACTCTTTTCTTCTAACCGAAATATTGCCTCAGTTGCACCAGTATCTTCCGCATTTTGAAGAAGCTCATAGATAAAATGTGCACTATCGGGGTAAAGATCCTCAACAAGCTTGCGTATCCCGGTGTGTTTCTTCAGAACTCTAGCCAAGTCCTCTCTATCCTGTCTTACCTCTTCTATAATGCCCACAGTATTACCCCCTCAAAATCTCCAAAGTTCCAAAAACCACAGGCTCTGCCAATATGTCTGCACACTCCGCAGCTTGCTGAATTTCTTCCATGTGTCGGGAAAAATCGGCGTTAGCACGAGCTAGCTCTCCCTCTTTCATCAACCGGATCTTGCCATTCGTAGCAGACTCAAGCTGTCCTTCAATGACCTCACAACGAGCACGATGACTTACAGTAAGACTTTGTGCTCTTAGTTCTACGATTTGGCGATTTTCGGCGATATGGTTACCACGCGCATCTATCCACTTAGCGTGATGTCGTACATCCAAATCATCACGATTAACAGCATTGAGAGTGGGGACTTTGGGGTTGTCTTGCGCTGATTGAAGTAGCGTAAGCAATGCGTCCTCAATATTCTGATTTGCTGCAACAGCAGTGAGAGTTTCGTCAGGTCGAACGCCCTTTTTCTTCCATAAATATATAGCAAATGGGTGCTGCCCTTTTGGCAGATCAGAATGCTTGATTGAGACGGTAACATGCACGGACTTTACGAGTTCTAGATAGTAGGCAGCTTGTTTCACCAAAGGATGCGTTACCGAAAGATACATAACTTTTGGATTATTCGCTGCAGTCTCTTGATCAAAAGTAACCGGAAGTGTTGTATGCCCCCCTTTTAACCATTTTTCCCATTCTCGGACGACAGGTTCTTTGAATCTCTTTAGTAATTTGAAGTCAGCTAGCAGTACATTGCGAGCCTCCTGACTTAGGCGCAAACTTTTCAACACTTTCTCACCCGCTAAATGCGCGACATTGCCTTCTAGGCGCTCCGCAAGATAGTTGCACACACAGCATTGAATCGCATCCTGTGAAAGCCAGAAGGTTTCCGCTTCTTCAATTTCCTTTTGCCACATCTGTTTCGGAACATTCAAACCAAAGAGTTCAGCTTGTTTGGATTCCAACTCCTCTTCTTCGCAAACCCTGCGTATTCCATTGTCAGTCAGCTGCTTCAGCCGCTGCTCACGTTCTTCGGAGTTCAAGACAAAGCTATCTGCAATGTCATGAATCTCCTGCGTAATTTGCCCCAAAATCTCCTCACTCCCCCCGACGGCGTGTTGGAATACACCGATACGCCATAGACATCGCTCATAAATGTCCGCGTCAACAGTTCCTGGAGTTACAAAATTAACAATGGCGACGGTTTCGCTTTTTTGACCATAACGATCGATACGTCCAATACGTTGCTCAACACGCATCGGATTCCATGGCAGATCATAATTAATCAAGAAATCGCAGAACTGAAAATCAAGTCCCTCACAGCCGACTTCTGAAGAAAGCAGAACATCGATTGCATCATCGTTGTCTTTAGGCAACGAAAATCTTTGCCGCAAAGTAGCGCGCTCATCATCAGGTATGCCGCCGTGGATCAATCCATAACGAAGTCCTGTTTTCTCCGTGTATACTGCAAGATAGGCAAGAGTATGCCGGAATGTACTAAAGACCAAAGCCTTGTTATTTTCTAGACTTCCCTTATCGACCAAAATCTTTACGAACGCTTCGACTTTGGGGTCAAAGGGATCTAAATAACGCGCTTTTTCCAGTAGTGCTTCCACATCAGAGCGCACACCTGTGACAAAATCAAAATCAATTTCATCATCACTATCGCTGGCTTCCATGATTTCAAGTTGATCCATTTTACCGATCAACATATCCTGAAGAAGCGGTGCCAGCCCGTATAAACAACTTGCGGCTTGACGGCGAGCAGTTGTCATCATGAATTTCACATTTTGCTGACCATGGCAGAAAATGAGGATACGTGCGACAACATCCAAAAACCCATCATGTAACTCTTTTTGCTCTGGCGTGAACTCAACACTGACCGTTTCTGGCTTTCGGGTTGTGAACTCACCAATATCGCGACGACGCGTTCTATTAATCAAGGGACTAAAGGTGTAGAGAGACTCTATGGAGTGTGTCAACTCTATCCTCTCACGATCACCAAGGGGTTCCGCTTGTATTTGGTCATAGATTTGTTGAAAAACAGGCGACTCCCTCAAAAACAGGCGACCCCATTCAGTCAGCGCTACCTCGTCTAAGCAAATAAGGACCTCTAGCTGCCAACCTTCTTTCCCTGCGCGGCAATATTGGACAGCTCGATTGATTGGGCCATTTGGCTCTGCCATTTGATCAAAGCTAGCATGATCGATGATAAGATCTGGTCGAAGAACATTGAGCAGGGTGAATAGATCCGAACTACCAAGTTGAACTGGTGTAGCAGTAAGCAACAGGACAGCTTGGGCATTATCGCAAAAATACCGTACACCTTGATGCAGAAAAGTTTCGGGATTTCGGATATGATGAGCCTCATCCACGATCACCAGATCAAATTTTGGCGGTGGATCTAGTCCCAACAAACCATGATTAGTCTTTTTTTTGCGACCCTCAGGACCAAACACTAAACTGGAATCAAATAAAGAAAATGGAAGAATAGCCTTGGAATATTGCTCAGGCCACTCACCATCAAGATGAGTTTCATTCAAACAATGTCGCAATAACGGGCCATCCAGTGCAGTGAAATTCTCATCAAAACGCTTTAATTCGTTGGCCCACTTACGTTCTGAAACAAGCGCCTTGGGACAGATAACAAGCACGGAACTGAGGTCCATCCTTGCGCTCAATTCTTTGATGATCAGACCAGCTTCTATCGTCTTTCCCACACCAACCTCATCTGCTATCAGCAAACGAGGACGATCAGATCGGATCAACTTCATAACTGGACGGTATTGATAGGGAACAAACTGAACACGACCCGCACGCAAAGAGTATAGATTTGCAGTTGAGGGAGAGAGAATTTGGAGACTTGTCAAATGTGCGTGAAGTTGATTGACAGTGATGACTCTATCTACCGCAGTATCTTCAATAGGCGTCAGCAATTGGCTCTCATAGTATCGAGATCGGGCATTGTTGTGGAACACACCATAACGACATTCTCCTCCACCTGGAATCACCTCAATAATAGGCATCAATTCAGCGGGGCTAGACTTTAATGCAACCAGATCACCAACCTTGAATAAGGACGTTGATGATACAATTACGTTCTCAGGTGCTTTCACTGTTATCTCAACAGGTTCAGGGGAAATTACTTTTTCTTGAGAAGTTAGAATCGAGAGATTTGAAACTGTGTTGTTAGTTGGTGCGGCCATTACAGAAACAGCCTTAGCCTTGGTTGCCTCAATTGCTTCAATTACAGGCTGTTCAACCTCAAGCATTCCAAGCAGTCTCTCAAGAGTATCGGCATCCCGATAAATTTCATTAGCTGGCATTGCCTCTGCTGACAGATGTGCCCATTTGTTTCGTACCGACTGCAATTCCTTCAACCAATTTCGCCCTTCACGTGGCAGATTGAGAGAGTTAGACAGATCGAACCAGTTCTGATCCATTATTCGCAATAGGGCCGCAAAATCTAGCTGTTTAAGGCTATTAAATTTTCGTTCCTCCACCATCCTTTGCTGTTGAAAACTAAGACGACTGACAACGCACTTTTCCCACCAATCATCAGCCAGAAGTGGCAATTGATCTGACAAATAACGAGAAATCTCAACCGTGGCAATCTGGATTAAATTATTCATGTACCCCTCTCTCAAATATGTATACTACTCTCCCAGGGCTGGCAACCCACCAGATAGTACATTTAATCTCCAAAAATCTCTAGTATACGATTGGATTTCCGAGTGGACCTACCATATAGATAGACTTTGTCAAATAAAACTGTGAAATTTCTCGGTTGCGAGTCAGAGCTATGTGTGGTTAAAACAGAAGGGAAATTTGACCAGCTTCCATGACGAGAAAATGAAAATGCAACTATCTCATTGAAACCAACCTAGAGCCAACCTACTCCCCCGAAAACAAAAAAAACGCCCCACCGAATTAACAGTAGAGCGTTCTCTTTTTTGGCGTCCCCAGGGGGATTCGAACCCCCGTCGCCGCCGTGAAAGGGCGGTGTCCTGGGCCAGGCTAGAC
>Ga0256827_10002456_pt1 | contig 11948 bp, 15 predicted proteins | sample CV84metaG_FD_185977 | JGI IMG/M metagenome (GOLD analysis project Ga0256827, IMG submission 185977) | Hydrothermal vent microbial communities from East Pacific Rise, Pacific Ocean - CV84 | ecosystem: Environmental > Aquatic > Marine > Hydrothermal vents | place: Pacific Ocean: East Pacific Rise... | reverse complement strand
ATATTGGTGGTCTTAGAACGGCTCTTTTTTCATGGCTTGCGGCCAAACACAACAATGGTAAGTTTCTTCTGCGTATTGAAGATACAGATATGGCTAGAAACTCTGAAGAAGCGAAAGATGCCATCTTAAAAGCTTTTGAATGGGTAGGGATGAGCCATGATGGGGAGGTGGTCTATCAGTCTAAGCGTTTTGATCTGTACAAAAAATATATTGATCAGTTGTTGGCAGAGGGTAAGGCATACAAATGCTATATGTCTAAAGATGAACTCACAGCCTTGCGTGAAGAGCAGATGGCTAAAAAAGAGCGTACACGTTACGATGGGCGTTACCGTGACTTTACAGGTACGCCTCCAGAGGGTGTAGAGCCGGTCATCCGCATTAAAGCACCACAAGAGGGTCGTATCTCTTTTAAAGATGGTGTCAAGGGTGACTTCTCTGTCGAGGCTACTGAAGTAGATGACTTTGTCATAGCCCGTGCAGATGGAGCACCTACCTATAACTTCGTAGTTGCTATAGATGATGCACTGATGGGACTCACCGATGTCATTCGTGGAGATGACCATCTTTACAATACACCTAAACAGATAGTAGTCTACAATGCACTAGGGTTTGACATTCCAAACTTCTATCATGTAGCCATGATCAACAATGAGCAGGGTAAAAAACTTTCTAAGCGTGATGGTGCCACCGATGTAATGGACTACAAAACAATGGGGTACTTGCCAGAAGCACTGCTTAACTTCCTAGTACGCTTAGGCTGGAGTCATGGGGATCAAGAGATATTTAGTCTAGAAGAGATGATAAACCTCTTTGACCCAAATGACATCAACAAAAGCTCATCGAACTACAACCTAGATAAACTACTTTGGCTCAATGCTCACTATATTAAAAACAAACCCGACAGTGAGCTTGTTGAGCTACTCAAAGAGTTTGGTGTGGACTTAGAGGGGAATGAAAAAGCCTCTATGATCTTGAATGCTACTAAAGAGAGAGGGAAGACTCTCGTAGAGTTAGCAGAGCAGATCAAGCTCATTACTACTGCACCAACAGAGTATGATGAAAAGTCAGCCAAAAAAGCCTTTAAAGGCGAAGCCAAAGAGATACTTAATGCCTTTGCAGATATGCTAGCCTTAGCTCAACCTACAACTAAAGAAGCCTTCCACTCTGTGATGGAAAAGATAGTAGAAGAGAAAGAGATAGGCTTTGGGAAGATAGGAATGCCACTACGTGTAAGCCTTATGGGTTCTATGACAGGTTCTGGAATGGATGAGATCATGGCTATATTGGGGGTTAGTGAGACGATTAAGAGGATTGAGAAAGCGATTGCTAAGATTTAGTGATAATATGATGCAGAAAACTATCTATAATATTTCATTAATACTATTTATTCTTCTCGTGTCTTATTATGTTACGACAAAAAAAGAAATTACTTTAGTATTAAATGGAAAGTCTATTAATGCACGATTAGCAAATGTGCTCTCTTCCGAGATGAAAATCAGTACTAAAAACAATAAAAAATATATTAAAATGTTGCATACTTCGTTTGAGTACCCTATGTTATTTATTCCAAATAAAAATAGTAATTCAATTTTTGTATTATACTTTTTTGATATAGAAATGCATGTTTTTTCGATTAAAATAAATACAAATATTATGGATATGAATAGGATCAATTTAAATAAAAGTTTAAAGAGAATCGTTTTATCTACATATGGTTTTGGGATAGAATCATTAACTAAAATTGAGATAGATGAGATGATAAAAGAAGTTAGTGTGATGTCTGAAAGAGACTATAAACGTCTTTCTGTGCCTTCACTTGATTTGGGGTTCTATAAAATATATATACCTAAAAAAAGAGTTATTGAAAGGCTAAGGAAAGGTGTTTCTAAGTTGGATGATATAAATTCTAGTAGAATTCAAAGTAAACTTAATAATGTGTGGTAAGGTTAGTATTAAGCAGTTAAAAATAGTTTAAGTGACCGCTTCGCTTTCCAATCCATTTCATAATAGATATGCTCCAAATACCAAGTAAGCTCTTTTGGAGTGATGCCTCTTTTCTTTGCTTCACGTTTTAAAATGTATTGTGGTATTTTTACTTTGGATCTGGCAAAAGTTTTAGCCAGTTTTTTTATGGCTTGGTCATGTCTGTTGTAGCAGAGTCTTGCAAAGACAAAGGGCAAACCAGTTTTCTTGTACCACTCTTGGGCAAGGTCTATGCCTTCTCCTCCCTCTAAATAGTGTTTAAGTGCTGCATCCCCTATGAGAACTTGTCCTTGTAATCCTAATACTTTTGCTAATTGGTTAGAGGTAGCAGAAGCTGGGTCTGTTTGGTTTTCTCCTTCTAGGAGTAAGACAGAATAGACTTTTTTGTGGGCGATGATGCCTAAGTCGGTACATTTACATTTTTTAGAAGCAATAGAAGAGATGAATGCAGCATTAACCTCTCTTCTTTTTAGAGCTTTATTGATCTGTGAAGGAACAGCACGTTTGTAGCGAAAGCTCATTTTGGCTGCACTGTTTTTAATATAACGCTTCAAGAAGAGTTGAAAGGGAAGTAGATTAAGATAGCTAATAGACCCAAATAGCATACACTCCCCTTTTTTAAGCGTAATTATACCAAACAAGAATTATAATCCAACCATATATAAAGGAGCACTCCTAGATGATTAAAGTAGAATTTTTAGGACCCATCGGTAAAGCACCACTAGAGATGGAAGCTGCAACACTTGCAGATGTATCGGCTAAACTAAAAGAAGACAGCGAATTGAATAGTTGGCTAGATAAATGTGCAGTCGCACTCAATGACACGATGGTCAATGACTTAAATACGGCATTGAAAGATGGAGACAAGGTTTCTATCTTGCCTCCAGTGTGCGGTGGCTAGTCGTGGAACTTTATGATGGACCATTAGATACCAAAGAGATCTTTGGTAGATGGTTAGATGAACAAGCAGAGTCAAACTATGGGGCATACATCCCTTTTGTAGGAACCATACGTGCAGAAGATGATATAGAAGCGTTGAGCTTTGACATCTATGAGCCTGTACTTCAAGCATGGTTTGATACATGGCAGGAGAAAGCTAAAGCACGTGGAGCCATTGTTAAGATGGCACATGCCATTGGAGATGTCCCTGTGCATACCTCTTCCTATGTATCGGCAGTTTTTTCACCTAAGCGTAGAGTAGCACTAGAACTCATAGATGAGTTCGTAGAAGACTTTAAAGCCAATGCACCCATCTGGAAATATGATGTAAAAAAGGGAGAGCGTATTTACGCTGCCGATAGAAGTACCGCAATGAATGGAGCAGGATTATTAGCATGATACATTTTGATGAATCTATCCAAATGATAGAAAATTTAGCGATAAACACGCATAGAACAAAAAAGCTTTACCTTGTAGATGCCTTAGGGTATGTATTGGCAGAAGATGTGGTGGCTGACCATAACTCTCCAGAGTTTCCTACCTCTGCAATGGATGGTTACGCAATCAATTATGATGATATGGCACTGGGACGACTAAAGATCGCCAGCATCAATCCTGCTGGTTCTGCACTCAAAGACGAAGTCATAGGAGGCACTTGTATTAAAACATTTACAGGTTCACTTATGCCTCATGGTGCAGATACGCTTATCCCTATAGAGCATGTAGAAGTAGAGGGTGATGAGATCGTCATTAAAGAGGAGGTACTGCAAGGTTTCTCTGTACGTGAAGTGGGAGAGAACTATACCAAAGGAAAGTTACTCATCTCTAAGGGGACCAAGATAGACTTCCCTCAGATAGGTGTAATGGCAAGTTTGAACATTGACAATGTATTGGTGTATGAAAAACCGACAGTCGCCATACTCTCTACAGGTTCTGAGCTGCTTGAGCTGGGAGCTGAGCAGACCAATGATGCTCAGATACGTTCATCAAACAATTATATTTTAGAGGCGATCGTTCAAAAGTATGATGGTGTGCCACTACAGTTAGGGTGCATCAAGGATGACAAGGCAAGTATTACAACTGCCATTGCAGAGGCACTTGAAAAGAGTGACATCGTAGTCACTACGGGTGGTGTGAGTGTGGGTGATTTTGACTTTGTGAAAGATGTCATCCGTGAGCTTGGATGTGATGTGGTCTTTAAAGGGGTACGTGTAAAACCGGGGCAACATATCATGGTGGCACGTAAAGGTGACAAGTTCATCATAGGGCTTCCAGGGTTTGCCTACTCCTCAACGGTCACAGCACTGCTCTATGTGGTACCACTCATAGAGAAACTACAGCAGGGTAAATGTGCTTTACATACAGTCAAAGCTAAACTTAAAGAGCCATTCATCAAGAGAGCCAAAAAAGCAGAGTTCACGGCTTGTAATGTTTCACTGCTTCAGGGGCAGTACTATGTTGACTTTCAAGGTAAAAAAGTGGGCTCTTCAGCCATCCTTACCAATATGCTTGGAAATGTAGCACTCCTAGTAACTTCAGAAGATGATACTTCCAAAGAGGTAGGTGACGAGGTGGATGTTTTACTTTTTGGTTAAAGAGCGAGAATAGATTCTCTTGCTCTTAAAAATAGTGCAAACTCTGCTGCTGTTTTACATCCCATTTTGATTGCATAACTTAATAACTCTTTATTTTTTGAATATATCATTTTGTATCCTTTAAAATTTAAATATGTCAAATTGTACATAAAAATATTAAAATAGTTAAAAAATATGTCAAATTGTCATACTTTTAAGAAAAATAGACTATAATTACCTATATATATACCAAAAAGGAGTCAAAATGGTACTTTTAAGTGAAGTGATAGATAAACTCAAAGATGTGATCTCTGAAACGACGATTGGTAAAAAAGTATTTGATAAAGATGTAGCAGATGCATTAGGAATTCCACAACCCACATTTGCTACGATGAAAAAAAGAAATTCTATTCCTTATGAAGAGATATTAGAATTTTGTGCATTCAAAAAAATTTCAGTCAATTGGCTTTTTTTTGATCAGGCTGTTGATATGCTCAAAGAACAGACAGAGAAGTTTTTTCAAGTCCGTTATTTTGCAGATATTCGTGCAAGTGCAGGGGGTGGAGCAGAAGTGTTTGATGAAAATTTTGAAACCATCACACTCGATGAGAAGATCATGCATAATATGGTAGGGATGGGTAATACAGAACTTGAAGCCATTCATGTAGATGGTGAGTCTATGGAACCTACCCTTCAGGATGGAAGTATAGTCTTTGTAGACAGAACACAAACAAACATTAACAAAAATGGAATTTTTATCGCTTCAACAACAGGAGGACTCTTCATTAAGCGTATTCAGCAGCGTGCAGATGGGATGATAGAACTTATTTCAGATAACAGTATGTACCCACCACAAGCAATTAGCCCTGATGAAATGACTATAGTAGGAAAAGTTGTAGGGAATATAGAGAGTTTATAAACTATTTGCACATGTTACACACCTAACACTTTCAGGACGTGCATGCATGCGTCCCATCCCGATATCCTCTTCACATGCTATGCAGATCCCAAACATCGGTTTGTCTATACGCTGAAGGGCATTGTTGAGACGAGTGAGTCTGATGCGTGCTTCATCTAAGACTTTATTGTTAACGTGCTGTTCCCCCATCGCTTCAAGGCGTGTAAGTCTGCCAAGTCCACAGTCTGGAGCAATGGGTTTTACTTTCTTTTCCAACGCCACTATCTGCTCTGTAAGCAGCAATATATCTGTTTCTATTTTTTCTTTGATGGTTTGCTTTTCTTGTTTATTCACTGTGAATCACTTTATATTATGGTGTAGGTATTATACATAAGATAACTACTTTTTAAACCGATACGCCAATGCTTCTAAATGTTTGCGTAGGGTATCGGGTATATCTCCTTGAAATTCCAGACTAGTATCTTTTATCGTTCCGCCTGTACCCAACTTCTTTTTAAGGGTTTTAAGTAGAGCTTGCAGATCACTCTTTGCCAAGTAAAAAGGTTTGACGATGGTAACTACTTTCCCCCTGCGTTTCTCTTTGGCAAAATGGAGTTGATGTTTGTTGGGCTCTTTTATCTCTGTGGAAACATTTTTAGCAGGCTTCTGCTTATTATCAGAAGACCATGTATCCTCAAAATTTGTACCCATTTCAAATAGATTTTCTCGCATTATTATACTCCTGGTGCTTTCCACATACTTTGGGTTAATCCTCTGTCTACAAGTGCTAACTGATTTTCATAAATTGCCTGCCACTGTTCTTTTATGGTAGCATAGATGTCAAAATTTTCACCGTGTGGTATATATGTTTTGTCCCAAACCACCAAATGTTCAGCTGCCTGAGCAATACTCTCATAAATCCCTGCACCTACTCCTGCTGCCATGGCTGCACCTAAGGCAGTGGCCTCTGTTACTTTAGGAATCTTTATCGTGCATCCTGTGACATCTGCAAGTATTTGACACCAAAGCACCCCTCTGCTTGCTCCCCCTGCAAAAACGATCTCATCTACTTTTAGTTTGGAGAACTGTTGGATCTTCTCTAAATTGATGGCAGAGACGATACAGGCATTCTCTTCTAGGCTTCTGAACATAGAGGCTTTATTGCAGGTGTCAGGGTCAATGGAGAGGTTGAGAAAAGAGGGTGCAGCATGGTACCATTTCCCGTACTTCATACTGTCTGAAAAAATGGGCATGATGCCGTAAGAGCCTACAGGTATGCTTTTTGCTTTGGCTTCCAAAATAGTATAGGCATCCACTCCCGTCTTTTGGGCTTCGGCTTTTTCTGCATCACAAAAAGCATCCCTGAACCAACGCATAATAAGTCCGCTAAAAAAGGTAATGCCTTCAGCCTGAGAGAGTCCATCAATGACATGAGGGTTAATGCGTATGCTCATATCTTTTGGGGGTGGTGTATCACTTTTGATATTGACAACTTGTTGCCAAAAAGAACCGCCGAGTATCGCTGCTTGTCCCTCATGTACCACACCCAGACCGGCAGCACCTAGTTGCACATCTCCTCCCCCCATGACCACTTGTGTGGTGGTGGAGAGTCCTGTCTCTTGGGCAGCATTCTGCGTGACTCTTCCTATGGCTGTTCCAGGTTCCAGACAAGGTGGAAAAATATCTGCCTTGATACCCACTTTTTCTGCCATACTTGCATCCCAGTCTCTGTTGTTAAGAGAGAAGATGCCTGTGGTTCCTCCATTGCTTGGATCGGTTGCAATAACATGGCTTAATTTAGCAAGTACCCAGTCACCTATCATGGAGATGGAAGCTACTTTTTCATAAAGTGCAGGCTGGTTATTCTTTAGCCATAAGATACGAGGCAGTGCTCCCAGTGCAAAGGTTTGTCCAGAAGTCCCATAAAAATCCTCTTCTATGCCCTCAAAATGCTCTTTTAAATACCGTACCTCTTTGTCTGCTCTGGCATCTACATTGGCAACACCCCAAAGTGCCTTGCCTTCTTTGTCATACAGTACAATTCCCTCACGCATACTTGTAGCACTCACTGCTGCAATGTCACTGCCCTGCAAGTCTGCATTGGTAAGTGCTGTCTGAATACACCAGATAACCAAGTCCCAGTTTCTGTCGGTATCAAAGGTCATACTGTTTGGTACACCCTCTACTTCCAGATGTAGCCACTCTTTTTGGGCAACAGAGATCTGATTGCCTTTGGTATCAAAAATGACTGCTCTCACACTTCCTGTTCCTGCATCAATCGCCATAAGATATTGCATCTGTTTCTCCTATTTGGCTTCGACAGGCTTAGCTACCATTGTCTTTAAAAAGCTATTTGGTCACTGAGCTTGTCAAAGTGCTATTTCAATTTTGCCTGTTCTAGTTCCCAATACTCCATCTCAAAGCTATCTTTGAGGGAGATACTTTGGTATCCACCCAGTTTATCTGCTTTAAGTACCGCTGTCATAGTGTGCTCTACTACATCATTTAGTATGTTCACCTCTTTCTCATTTTTTCCAAAGAGTATCACACCATAGTTTTTGACTACAGCATAATTTGGAGCAGGATTGAGCATGATCTCATCTGTAGCAAAGGTGTCAAAGTAGTTTTTGTACTCAGTGATGTAGCCAGAGAGAGCCTCTTCTAAGTGATTGTTTTCTAAAACCAAAGGGACTCTTTTGGTTCGGAGGATGTGTTCGGGGGTCAATACCCCTCTGGTTGCAAAGCTACTTAAGTTGTCCATAGAAGTATAAGTTAGAGCCAAAGGGGTTTGATTTACTTTAAGGGTGAGAGCATACCCCTTCTCTTTTTCTAAAAGTGCTTTAAGCTTCTCTAGGTCAAGTTCACTATTTGACTCTTTTGCACCCAGTGTAATGTTGGCTTGTTCTTCTAAAAATGTTTCGGCATGACTTACCGCTGCTATCATCTTGTCATACGATTTTTTGGCATCATCATCAAAAGTAAAAATGCCATGGTTATGAAGAATGATCCCTTCACACGTTTCCCAGTCAAAATTTCTCGTCATCTCGTAGATCGTATGTGCCAAGATAAACCCGGGCATCACATACGGTATGATGAGAAAGTTAGGAAAGAGTGTTGCAATGTGTGCTACACCATTTTTGGAGTTTGAGATGGTCACAATGGCATCCGCATGGGTATGGTCAACCACTTTAAAAGGGATAAGTGCATGCAATATGGCTTCCACGGAGGGGTTGGGTGCAGTTTTGTCTGTCATGGCTGCTTTTTGTCCCAAGACCATGTCTGTATCACTAAGTTCTGTGAGTGCTGCCATCTCAAGAAGTGTTGACATCTTTACCGGGGCAAATCCTTCTGCTTTAATGGAAACTAAGTCCCAGCCACTTCCTTTGACATAGAGTATCTCTTCCTCCTCTACCATACTTTTGACAGAGGTATTGCCTCCACCATGAAGTACCAGAGAATCACTACGTCCAAGTAAGTTAGAAGTATAGACACGTAACGCTAGGTCACTCTTAAAGGCTTTGGCTTCATTGTCGCTCCATAGATTTTCCAAGTGACTACCCTAATACTTCTAATTCATCTGAATATTTATGCTCACAGTATGGTTCATAGCTTGATTTGTAAATAGCATAGTGTGCAGAAGCTTTATGTCCGTCAAGTGCTGCTTCATTCTCCCAACTCTCATACGCCATAAATTTTCTAGGATTGTTTGCATATTGAAAGATCTCATAAAAAATGACACCTTTTTCTGCTTTGCTAGGCACTACCATAGCAGACAAAAGCTCTTTCATCTTCTCTTCATCTCCCTCTTTAGCTATAAATGTTACACGTTTTGTAATGGTCATTGTCTTCTCCTAAAATAGTAATAGTGCAGAATAACGAAAAGTTGGTTAAAAGTGGAATGGTTTAGCATATTTTATCAAAGTATGACAATTTGACATATTTTTGGCTTCAAACTTATATTTGATTTATAATAATGAAAATCTTGTTATGGGGATATAAAATGAAACTTGACATACTATACCCAGTTAGGGTACAATAAATGATATTTATAGAATCTAAAATATTTGAAAAACTACGTGAGAAGTATTTGGATGATGATAACTATAAAGCGTTACAAAACTTTCTTGTAGCACAGCCCTTAGTAGGTGATGTCATACAAGGAACAGGTGGACTGCGAAAACTTCGTTGGTCTGCAAATGGTAAAGGGAAAAGAGGTGGTGTTCGTACCATTTACCTTTACATTACAGAAAAAAGTCATATACACTTTTTAACGCTATATGCTAAAAATGAAATGTCAGATTTGACAGTGGATGAGAAGAAGATACTGAAACGTGTCGTAGAGGAGTTAAAAGATGCCTAAAAGAGATCTGTTTGAAGAGCTTAAAAGTGGGTTGGAAGATGCTACACTTTATGAAAAAGAGAAGCTTACACTTAAAACCACCACTGTTACAGCTAAAGAGCGTACACTACTTTCGGCAGAAGAGATACGCTCCATAAGAGAAAAATACAACATGAGCCGTGCCTTGTTTGCCAACTTTATGCATATCTCTCCACGCACATTAGAAAAGTGGGAACTTGGAACCTCTAAGCCAAATGAACAAGCTTCTGCTTTACTTGCCTTGACAGATAAGTATCCAGATATGTTTGAGAGGTTGGGGATGGTTGGATGTTAGAATTTATAAAATATAAGTTTAGTCTTTCTGTTGCTGATTTGGATATAATAATTTAAGTTTTTTAAAAAGAGGGTTGAATGAATATTATAGTAAATAAGCATAGAGTAGGTAGTTTATTTGCAGGAGTTGGTGGTGTATGTCAGGCCTTTAAAGAATCTTCATGTAATGTTATTTGGGCTAATGAAATTGATAATAAAGCATGTGTGACATACAGGTTAAATCATAAAAATACACAGCTAATAGAAGATGATATTAAAAATATATCACAAGAAAATTTGGAAAAAATTGATATCTTAACTGCAGGATTTCCTTGTCAGCCTTTTTCTCAAGCAGGTCACGGAAAAGGTTTTCAAGATGAGAGGGGAGAATTGTTTTTTGATGTAGTCAGATTATTAAAAGAAATGCAACCAAAAGCTTATTTCTTAGAAAATGTTAAAACTTTAGCTACACATGATAAAGGGAATACCTTTAAAGTTATTAAAAACGAACTTTTAGATGCTGGGTATTCCTTTATACCGTTTATTTTAAATGCGTCAGAATATACAAATATTCCACAAGGTAGAGAAAGGATTTATATTGTTGGGTTTAAAGGTGAATCAGAATATTTTTTTGATAAACCAATCAAAACTAATCAAAAAAATATTATGAATAATTGTAATTATTCAACTTCGTTTAAAATTCCAAATAAAATAAACAATGTGCATACCGGAGTACGAAATTTTTTAGATGCAACAACAATTCAAGATAATGATTATTATGGAGATATTAATAATAAAATACATAAAAAAGTTCAAGAAGCTGTAATATGCAAAGATACAGTTTATCAATATAGAAGATACTATGTTCGTGAAAACAAATCTAATGTTTGCCCAACACTGACAGCAAATATGGGTGGTGGTGGACATAATATTCCTATTATTTTAGATAATATACCAAGAAGACTTACTCCTAAGGAATGTTTTAATTTGCAAGGATTCCCTAAAAAATTTGAACTTCCAATGAATATTGCACGAGGACAACTTTATAAGCAAGCAGGAAATTCTGTTGTAGTTCCAATGGTTCAGAGAATTGCTGAAGAAATTGTTAGAGTTCTAGATGAAAATAGAAGTTAGTCCTAATGTAGGTAATTTTATTAAGTCTCTTAGAGATATCGGGTATACATTCGAAATTGCTGTTGCAGACATACTAGATAATAGTATATCTGCAAATGCAAGTGAAATAAAAATTTACACAGTGCCATCTCCTGAAATATTGTTTAGTATGTTAGATAATGGAATAGGTATGTCTGACCTTGAATTGATTGAAGCGATGAGGCTAGCAACACAAAATCCTGAAGATAAAAGAGATAAGAAAGATTTAGGACGATTTGGTTTAGGATTGAAAACAGCTTCTTTTTCTCAATGTAAAAAATTAACCGTTATATCAAAAAAAGATTCTAAAGTTTCTATAAAGCAATGGGATTTAGATTATATCTCTCAAAAAAATAAATGGTGGCTATTAACACCAGATTTGGATGATTTTAATGATAATCCACTGATGGAAGAATTTAATCATAATGAACATGGAACCCTTGTAATATGGGAAAATATTGACAGATATAGACAAGGTTCATTTACAGATAAAATAGATAAGTTAAAAAAACATTTATCACTTGTTTTTCATAAATTTTTAGAAGGTTCTGCAAGTTTTAATAAATTAAAAATATCTATTAATAATAACCCCTTAAAACCTTTTAATCCTTTTAACACACTGCACGATTCAACTTTTGAAAAGTCACCAACTAAAATTAATATATATGATTCTCAAATAACTATTACTCCATATATACTACCTGACCATAAGCGACTATCTCAGCAAGAATGGGATGAATATTCTACGGAA
>Ga0256827_10002455_pt1 | contig 11953 bp, 11 predicted proteins | sample CV84metaG_FD_185977 | JGI IMG/M metagenome (GOLD analysis project Ga0256827, IMG submission 185977) | Hydrothermal vent microbial communities from East Pacific Rise, Pacific Ocean - CV84 | ecosystem: Environmental > Aquatic > Marine > Hydrothermal vents | place: Pacific Ocean: East Pacific Rise... | reverse complement strand
GTTTGTATGTTTTTCAATAAAATTCTCCATTGTCAGATACAAGTTGTGAATGCTTTAGCCAATAATCTTTTGCATCTTCAGGAGATTCAAATACTTTTGGTTTTGACAGATAGCTAGGTAAAAAGTAAGCTCCCTCTTCATTTTCTAAGATAATCTGAGTAGAACTTCCATTAGGGTAGAAATTCATTTTAAGACACACTTTTTTGTCATTATATCGTTCATACTCTATACGGACTAAAGAGTTCCGCGCATCTACGGTATAAGCTTTTATACCAGTGAGGTCTATATTATGTGAGTATGGTTGATATGTAGAAGATATGTCATGTCTGAGTAAACATGTTTTACATTCGTTTATACATAAAAGTGTAGTCTGCCTATTAAAGTTTTCTGAAGAGACAATATTGTGTTTAAGGTTAGCAGGGGTAAGTGCCTTAGGCTCTTTTTTATTTAGCTTTATTGTACTAAATCCGATGAGGTAAACCATAGAGACAAGAAGGATAACAATAAGCAGTTCTATAAGTGTAAAACCTTTATGAAATGTTTGGTGTTTACACTTAAGCATTAGTTATTTACATTCACTAAGTAAGATGTCTTTATTCCACTCTTCTCCACCTTCTCTTCTATCTGCAGCAAAAGAGATGATTTCAATATCTGAGCCTTTTTTAATAAATACAAAAGGAGTATTCCATGCATCTTTTTTAGGCTTTTTAAGATAAGGCACAACGGGATAGTTTGGGTACTTGTCCGCATCAGGGTTTGCAAGAAGTGCTTGTACGCCCTCTTCCGTATCAGGCAAGGTACCATTGTCTAGTTCAAATTGTTCAAATCTTCCTGCTAAACTCTTCATAGAAAGACACATCGTATTTCGTGTTGCTTTACGCTGAGAATCCATAAGCCCTGGAGCGACAACAGCCATAAGCCCACCAAGTATTACAATTACAATGAGTAATTCAATAAGAGAAAAACCAGCTCTTAGATTTTTATAGTTGTTCATTTATATTCCTTAGGTATAATATTTGTAATAATTTTACTTGAATAGAGCTTTTAGATGGATAAAATGCAAACACAACCCTTAGTCGCCAAATCCAAAGAAGGGTTTGCACTTATTATTACGCTTTCTGTATTGTCTGTGGTTATTGCCTTGACTGTAGTGTTATTGAGCTACTTTAATGAGGTAAAAGAAGATGCTGATACAACAAAAGCACTGATACAAGCAGACGTATATTATGCAGATATCGTAGGGCAATTTAATAAGTTTTCAAAGAAAAATTCACTCTTTACTCAACTCTACAGAAGACCCGTACCTTTGCATACAGAAGATGGGCGTTTTTCTATAACACTTCGCTGTAACCCACTCTCTAAAGGCGTAAATATCAACTGGCTGGTACTACAGAGAGAGAAAAAAAAACAGTATCTTTTTCAAGAAGCACAACTACTCTTTGATACTTTGGTACAAGAGTATGATTTGGAAGACCCAGATAGACTGTTAGAGATGATACTTTTAGAGATAGGTTTAGGACAAAAGTTTGTTAAGCCAGAACAAAGTAGACTTATACAAAAAAACGGTATTATATCTTACCAACAATTTGCTGGAATACTCAACCGTTATGAAATGGAAGTAGATGACCTTAAAGTAGGACGTATTCCGTGGCGAAAATATTTTAGTTTTTCGCTTAAATCAGAAAAAATAGATGCAGAGTATAGCTCAGCAGAACTGATTTCATTTTTATTTGATATAGATCTTAAAACAGTAAGAGAGTGGAAGGGTAGTATACCTAAACCATCTCTTGCATCTTTTGTCAATGATAATGCAGGAAACTATAATGAAAAGAAGAATTTGCTTGCAGGAAGTAATTTCTTAGGTGAGTCTCGATGTTCAGTAAATTATGGTGCCGGATATAAATTTACATTTGACTATATACAGGGAGAGGCCAAATATTTTGAATTTTATGGAAAACACTAAAGAGCTTATACTTATCTACAAAGATATGAATAGTGTCTCAAGTATACCTGCTAATGGTGTAAATATTATGTTGACACCACAGTTTTATACTATCAAGCGTGAAGAACTACCAGTAAAGTACGCGTATCAAGCTAAACGTATAGCACCTTCACTTTTTGATGCCTTATTGGAAGATGTGCAAAATCATAAATATTTTGTTGTCAAAGAAGAAAATAGTTGGTTATTTATAGCCTATGACGTAGAAAAAATAAAAACATTTTTAGAGCAAAAGGGGATAGAGCTAGCGCAAGTGTCTAAAGTTTACTTTGCTGAACAGGTAGCAGATCTTTTTACTGCACCGGTCTTGCTAGGAGAAAAAGAGGCACTAGTCAACTTAAATGGGACAATAACTGTTCTTCCTCAAATAGTACTTAACCCAGATGAAAAACCTATACGTATCAATACAAGCTTTACACCTAAAAAGGGTGTGACGTTTGAAGGAGGAGGAAAATCTTTCCTTGCAACAACTGAAGCCTATACATTAGCATCAGTATTTGTGCTCTTTGCCATTATCTATTTTGTAGAGGCTTCCCGTTACGGGGGAGAGAATGAAGCACAAGTGCAAGAGATGCAAGTACTTCTTGAAAATTATCCTTCTTTGCAGAGTTCTTATGCAAGAAAGAGTATTTCTGATAAATATAGAATTATTGATAAAAAAGAACGTAAAAAGCGAGATGTGATAAAAGTATTATCACATATGATTTTTAAGGGTTCTACCCTCACTTCCTTTCTAATTGATGATAAAAAGTTTCAAGCACAATTTGCTTGCAAAGATAAAAGTGTGGCAAAAAAACTTCAAGAGTTGGCAAAAAAAGAGAAATTTAATACAAGTAAAGTTCCCAATGGTAATGATATACAGATAGAAGGTACCCTATGATACAGTTGAAAAGATATAAAAATGAACTTATTGTAGGGATAGCTCTTTTGTTATTGTTAATAGCTCTTATTTATAAGCAAGGTGTGGTTTCTGGTCAATCTGATGTGAGTGCTGGTACATCACTGCAAGAACTTAAAGAAGTGATAGCCCTTAAAAAAGTATGGGGTGATAAAAAAATAACCAAAAAAGTAGATAAGCTTAAAACAATTGTCTCTCCATCAAAAGTAAAATGGAGCAAGAAAAGTAAAAAATTAACAGCTTCTTTTTTAAATCTTAGCAACCAAGAACTTAATAGAGTTATTATCAAGATTATGAACCTAGCTGTAGAGATACAAAAACTAGAAGTGAAAAAGCTTGGTGCATCTTATCACGTGGAGTTTAAATGCAAATGGTAAAAAAGAGTGTTTTGATATTTTTGATGCTATGGTTTGCAATATTACTGTTTATGCCAAAAGCAGAACTCTATTACACAATAGAAAAATCATTAGCCAAACAAGATATTAAACTTAATGAAAAGAGCATAGAAGAAGGTCTGTTTTCTTTAACCCTTAAAGATGTAACTGTTTATGTCAAAGGTATTGCTTTGGCTAATATAGAAGAGTTAGACTTTTTTACTCTTCTTTTTTACTCTTCTTTAGAGGTAAATAATCTAAAAGTAGATGAAGCCTTACATGCAAAAGTACCTGCAGCAACAAAAGAAGCAAGTTTTACACATAGTGTACTCACACCATTTAGTGTCTCTATCGATGCCAATGGTTCATTTGGTGCAATAGAGGGTAAGGTAAATATAGTAAATAAAGATGTACGTATTGATTTTGTTGAGGTGGGTGATATTGGTATGATACAATCACTTTTAACAAAAGATGAGAAAGGATGGTTCTATGAAAAATCTTTTTAAACCAGAAAGCATTAAAATATTTCTTGGACTGTTAACCTTCTTCCTTATTATAAAACTATTATGGTTTGTTGTGCAAGTCACATGGTTGTCCGCTTTAGATATAGATCAAGCAGAAGACCAAAGTAGTAAATCACTTTATTATAGAGTGAAGCTGACACCTAATAATATTGCTGCCCCTCAAAAAGTAGTACCAAAAGAGACTAAACAGATAGTAGGAAGTATTAAAGAAATTAAACTTTTAGCCATTTATAATGCAACAGATATCGCTGTAGTAACTGTTGAGTATCGAAACAAATCAGAGGTATTGGGATCTGGTGATAAAATTAATGGTTTCACCTTAGAAGGTGCGGGTAGCAACTTTGCAATGTTTAGTAAGGATGATAAAAATTATAAAGTCTTGCTTGCTAAAAATGCTAAAGCAAAACTCAATAAAAGTAGTATAAAAGGTGTACCTATTACAAACTCAAAAGTTAAAGCGAAAAAAGTTTTAGGAGAAGTAACCAATGAAGGTTCAGCAAAGATCATTGATAGATCACTGCTTGAGCACTATGCTGATAATATGGATGATATCTATAAAAATATTGGTATTGCAGAGATAAAAGAAGGGAAAGACTTAAAAGGATTTAAAATCAATTTTGTACGTAAAGATTCACCTTTTTCAAAACTAGGTATTCGAAGAAATGATGTGATTAAATCTATTAATGGACAAGAGATAACGAGCTATAATGCTGCCTTTGGTGTGTATAAAAATATTAAAAATATTGATAACCTTAGCCTTGTTATCATGAGAGGAAAAGAAGAAATGGAGCTAGAATATGAAATTAACTAAAATTGTATTGAGTGTATTATTATTGTTGTCAGTAGGGGTACAAGCAGAAGAAGAAAAAGTAGATGTAAACTTTAGAAACCTCAATGTGAGAGACTTCATAGAGATGGTTTCTAAAATTACACATAAAAATATTTTAATAGAGAGTGAATTAAAAGGAAAAATAAACTTTGTTTCTCAAGAACCTATTAAAAAAAGTGGGCTTATCCCATTGGCAAACTCTATTTTAGGGAGTAAAGGGCTAACGCTTATCGACCAAGGTGAATACTATAAAGTAGTTAAAACTGCTAATGCTGCAGGAGAAGGGTTAGATGTAAGTAGTACGATAGATGGAGATACTATGAAAACAGTTATGTTTCCTCTGCATAACTCAAATGCAGCGGTTGTCCGTGCAAAAATCAAACCACTTCTTCATAAAAATGCAAAAGTTATCTCATTTAAAGAAAACAATATTTTGGCTATTACTGCTAAACCAAGAACTTTAAAATCTATTGCTAAAATTATCAATGTGGTAGAAGAGCGTGGAGAGAAGAAGTCAGTAGTGTTAGCATTGGAAAATTCAACAGTAAAAGATATTTTTACCAATGCGCAAAATATGGCTAAAAAACTTTTTCCGCAAACTATTGAGAGTGAAAAAGTAGATATCTTTAAAGATGATGCAACAAACTCTATTATTTTAGTAGGTAAAGCAACTAATATCTCCCGAATGATTAAATATATTAAACAACTGGATTTAAAAGGTGAAGATCAAACACAAAAAATGTATGTACTTCGCCTTAAAAACTCTAATGTAGAAGAGATGGAAAAGATACTCTCTAAACTGCTTGCTCAAATGAATTCTGTGAAAATTAAAACTTCTAAAAAAGGTGGTCCACCCCCAAGTAAAGCAATGGTTGTATCTGATTTAGAGAGAAATGCACTTATTTTACTTGCAACAGGAGAACAGATAAAGAATATACGTGAGACTGTACGTAAGATAGATATTCCTAAATCACAAGTGTATGTAAAAGCGAAGATTGTTGAAGTAGATACAAATATGGCAGCACAAATTGGACTTAAGTATGGGCTAGAAGGTGGGGCGATTACTACAAATGGACTTTACTCTTTAGCAAGTAATATGGGTGCATCTGCACTACAAATGTCTCCTGAACTTTTAGGTTTTTTAAATACAAATAATAGTACAACAGAGTTTGATCAAAATGGTAATGCTTATCAGACTACAAACCCTTCCTTTAAAATTGATGGTAATACAAATAAAGTATTTGCTTTAGGGGCACAATTAAGTTTATTGGAAAACAATGGTGCAGCACAGTTACTTTCTGAGCCTTCAGTACTATGTACCAATAATAAAGAGTCTTCTATCTATGTTGGACAGACAATGTCTATATTAACTCAGGGACAACAATCAACATCTGGTGTATCAAATATTGTAAACAACTACTCTAGAGAAGATATAGGGTTAACACTCTCTGTGCAACCAAGACTTTCTAGTAACAACCAGGTGAGTCTTGAGATAGAAGTAAAAGTAGAAGATCTTGATCCTTCTTCAGAACAAATTGCTGATAGACCAACGACTACTAAAAGAACGGTTAAGACAAATGCTATTGTTAAAAATGGAGAGACTGTTATTTTAGGTGGCCTTATTAAAAAAGTATCAGGTACAGGTGAGTCAAAAGTACCATTCTTTAGTGAAATACCAGTCCTTGGAGATCTTTTATTTACACATCATTCTGATGTAGAGAGACAGCAAAGTGTGATTATCTATCTTACTCCATATATCGTAAGAAGTAGTGGTGATTTACAAAAGCTCAAAACACTCTTATCTGAGTTAGATCAGGTACAAGAACAGTATAATAAAATAGTATTAGCAGATCTTGAAAAACGTGGTGGAGCATTTACATCAAAAGGTTCGGCAAGTGGAAGAATCCGTCATTCTCCGGAAGTTTATAGAGGACCAACACCTATAGTCGTAGAGAATCCATCGATGGGTGCAAGAGGACCTATCTACAATACTCCAACCCCTGCAGTGAGTGTCCCTGTAGCTGTTCCTCAAGCAACTGTACCTACGCCAACACCGAAGAAGCAAAATGCTACTTCTCGTATAATAAGTACCAATGCATCTTCTACATCTGAAGTAGCCAGTACAGATGTAGAGGAAGAAGGTTTTTTCTCTTCACTTTTTTCAAGTTCTAAAAAAGAGGAGAATAAAGAGTCTACAACCCGTGGCTCTAGAGGCTACTATAATCCAGATTTTGGAGATGAATAATGCATTTTCCTCGCCTTCAAGATGTCAACCTTGAACCACTTTGGGAAGAGGAAATCAACCATAAATTAGCTATAAAACATACACTTCTCTTCTCTGAGGTTAATGGTATTAGCACGGCTATCATTACAGATGAAACATTAAGTGATGCATTAAACTACTTTTCTAAACTATCATTACATTACCCGATTAATATAGTTGATGAAGAGAGTTTTGAACGACTTAAAAATAAATTTTTAGAGATTCAAACTAGTTCAGACTTTGAAGAGATGGCAACCACCTCAGATGAACTAATAGAGGTAGAAGGTGATCTTCTGGAGTTTATTCGTAATTCACAAGATTTGCTCTCTTCTGAAGACTCTGCTCCTATTATTAAACTTGTTAATTCACTCTTTTTTCAAGCACTTCAAAAAGGTGCAAGTGATATACATATAGAGAGTGGAGAGCGTAAAGGTGAAGTACGTTTACGTATGGATGGTGCTTTGAAAAAACATCTTGATTTAGATAAAAGTATTGTTACTTTGGTAATTAACCGTATTAAAGTTATCTCTAACCTTGATATCTCTGAAAAAAGAGTACCTCAAGATGGACGTACTCAGTTGAGTATCTCTGGTAAGAATATCGATGTAAGAGTGTCCATTTTACCTACTTATCATGGAGAAAGAGTAGTAATGCGTATTCTTTCTCAAAGTGAGCATATTCCTACATTGGAGTCTTTAGGTTTTACAGAAGATATTACAAAAGATCTTTATAAACTACTCAACCATGCACATGGAATGATACTCGTTACCGGACCAACAGGGTCAGGTAAATCAACAACACTGCATGCTTGTATGCAGCACATAGCAACTCCAGATAAAAATATTATCACAGTAGAAGACCCTGTAGAATATAATGCTGATAATATTTCGCAGATTCAGGTTAATGCAAAAGTAGGACTTACTTTTGCAGCAGGACTTCGTTCTATACTTAGACAAGATCCAGACATTATTATGGTAGGGGAGATACGTGACTCCGAGACAGCAGATATCGCATTACGTTCAGCACTTACTGGACACCTTTTACTTTCCACACTTCACACCAATGATGCAACATCATCCCTAAGTCGTCTTATGGATATGGGAATTGAAAATTTTCTTATTTCTTCTACCCTATTGGGAGTACTTGCACAGAGACTAGCTAGAAAACTTTGTGTACATTGTAAAGAGGCAACTACTTTAGCTCCAGCCACTATGGAAGAGGTAGATTTACCAACAGGTAGGATTTACTTTAAATCAGTGGGATGTAAAGAGTGTGACTTTACTGGATATAAAGGAAGACAGGCGATAGGTGAACTTTTTGTTATTGATGACAGTGTCAAAGGGATGATGAAAGATGGTTTTAATGACCATCAAGTACGTGAAGCGATGAAGAAAAATGGTATGACTACCATAGCAGATAAACTAAGAGCTATGCTCATGGCAGGAGAGACAAGCTATGAAGAAGCTGTACGTGTTGGGATAATGGACGGATAGGCATGACTCTCGTGCAAAACAGACATCAAAAAGCCTTTACCCTTATAGAGGTACTTATCTCTATAGGGCTCTTAGGTATCATTATTGTAGCTTTGTTCTCAACAGTAAGTATGATGCGTGACTCTAATGCACATCTTTTTGATTATCTACAAAAAGCTAAAAAAGTAACTCAGGCAACGAAAGTATTGTATCTAGATATTATGAGCTCAGATGGCAATATCACAATTAAAAAAGATGAATTTACAAGACTTTGTATGCAAGAGACTAAAAATTCACTTTATGCTCTCTCTTTAGCTAAGGTATGTTGGGTAGTTCTTAAAAAAGACAATACCTTGATACGAGTAGAAGGTAATAACTATAAATTACCTACACGTTTTGAAGATAGAGTAGAAGTAAACCCTGTAATGAAACATGTTGAACTGTTTGATGTCTATCATCAAAAAGATAAAGTATTAGTTTTCTTAAAGCAAAAAGGGGAAGAGCCTATTACTTTTATGATACAAGGGGTGAGTAAGCCTATAATAAAAAAAGTAGTAAAAAAGAAACCTATAAAGCAAAAAGATAGAATACCAAATAAAGCTGTCCCAAGAAAAACACCAAGTAATACTATTCCAGAGAATACACCTACTAGACCAAATGGAATAGATGCTCCACCTGGTATAGAATCAAATACGGTACTACCCTCAACACCATAAGTAAAAAGGATTATTATGCAAGAGACATATGAAAAGTTAGGATTATTTTATCTAGGAAAAGATATAGATAAGGAGACTATGAATGCCACAGATGCATTGACTTTACTTAAAAATAAAAACTTTACTACACATGCAGCCATCATTGGTATGACAGGTTCTGGGAAAACAGGTTTAGGTGTGGGTATTATAGAAGAGGCAGCACTTGATAATATTCCTTCTATTGTCATTGACCCTAAAGGAGATATGGGAAACTTATGTTTGGTAGATGCTACTTTCTCTTCTACAGCGTTTGAGCCATGGGTAGCAGATGAAGCTAGAGCAAAAGAGGTAGATGTGAGTACCTATGCAGAAAAAATTTCAACCATGTGGAAAGAGGGTATAGAGTCTTGGGGACAAACACCTGAGAGAGCAGGCAAGTTACAAGCAGTAAGTAAAACTATTTATACGCCAGGAAGTTCTGCGGGTGTTGCGATTAATGTCATGTCTTCACTTGATTCACCACCTTCTGAAGTAATGGAAGACAGTGATACTTTTTCTTCTTATTTAAAGAGTACCACGACCTCTTTACTCTCCCTTATTGGTATTAACGCAGACCCTTTAGATTCTAAAGAGTATATCCTTTTAGCACAAATTATTACAAAGTCTTGGATAGTAGGAGAAGACTTAGGTATAGAAACACTTATTGGGAAAATTATTAAACCAGGTTTTAAAAAAATAGGTGTACTTCCTCTTGAAGATTTTTACCCACAAGAAGCACGGTTTAAACTTGCAACAAAATTTAACTCACTCTTAGCAAGTCCTTCATTTTCACTATGGTTACAAGGGGATAGTTTAGATATACAAAAACTTCTCTATGATGAAAATGGCAAAGCCAAAGTAGCCATCTTTTCCATTTCTCATCTCAATGACAATGAACGTATGTTTTTTGTCACACTTCTTTTGAATAAATATATTGCTTGGATGCGTAGGCAAAGTGGTACATCAGCACTTAAAACACTTCTGTATATGGATGAAATCTATGGATTCTTCCCGCCTACAAAAAATCCACCAAGTAAAGAGCCAATGCTTCTGCTTCTTAAGCAAGCTAGAGCATTTGGTGTTGGTGTAGTACTTAGTACACAAAACCCTGTAGATTTGGACTATAAAGGGCTCTCTAACATCGGAACATGGTTCATAGGTAGGTTACAGACCACCCAAGATATAGAACGTGTTATAGATGGGTTAGGGGGGAAAGTTGGTAGCTCTTACGATAAAAGTGAAATTAAAACTTTATTGTCAAATCTCAAAAAAAGAACCTTTTTCTTAAAATCTGCACATTTAGAAGATATCCGTCTTTTCTCTACACGTTGGGTACTCTCTTATTTGAAAGGTCCATTAAAACGTGATGAAATCAGTACTTTAATGAAAGAACAAAAAGAAGTACAAGATATTCAAAAAGAGAGTGTAGAGACATTGAGTAAAAAAAGTAATGATTTAGGAAGTTATCAAAATATTGATGATTCCATTCCTCAATATTTTGAACTTGATATGAGAGAGGAAAATATATTTTCTGCAACACTGGGAGCAAAAGCTTCTGTGCACTTCTATAATCAAAGAAAAGGTATAGACACAAGTAGAGAGCTTATATTTTCTTTACCATTAAATAAAACACAACAAAATATAAGTTGGTCAGATGCACAAGAGGAAGAAGACTCTTTTGAAAGCTATCCTCATACAGCACCTTCAAAAGCGAAGTTTCAAACATTACCAGAGGTTATTTTATCAGACAAGGGACTCAAGCGTGCTATACGTGAGCTAAAAGAGTCTCTCTATAGAGGGCAGCACTTAGAACTCATGCGCTGTAGCGCACCTAAACTAGAATCCAATGTAGATGAATCTCAATCAGACTTTATAGTACGCATACAAGATGCACTTAATAATAAAAAAGAACAAGAGATAGAGAAGCTTCAAGAGCGTTATGGTAAAAAAGAGAAGACTCTCTTAGACAGACTTGAACGTGCTAAAGAGAGAGTTGAAAAGGAGTCTTCTGATTCAACTTCTTCTATGATAGAAACAGGCATTGCTGTACTTGGTGCACTCTTTGGTAAGGCAAGTCCTACCAAAATAGGTTCGGCACTACGTAAAGGGAGTAAGATACTTAAAGAACGTGGTGATATGAGTCGTGCGGAAGAACGTATGGTTGCAGTACAAGATGATATAGAAGCTTTAGAATATGAGTTAGAAGATAAGATTGATGCACTTAATGAAAAGTATAATATTGATAACTGTGAAATAGAAACCTATAAAATGAAACCAAGAAAAACAGATATTGATGTAGAGAGTTGTGCTATCGTCTGGAGAGTAAGTTGATAGGGTATTCCCCTATCAATAAAAAAATTAACTTTTACTACCTGGTTTAATGGCTTCAGATTTTCCCTCTTTACAAAGAGGACAATCTTGGGGTGCATACATTTCAAAGGTAAAGTCATCAAGTGCAAAAAGAGGTGTATTCTCGGGTAAAGCACATTCAGCTTTTGCCGTGTCATTTCCACCTACACGTTTACAAAACCCTCTGTTTGCCAGTGAGGCAAAAGCAACCACTTCTCCACCCAAAGCTTCTATAGCAAGTGCAGCTTTAAGTGCAGAACCACCAGTGGTAATAATATCTTCACAAATGATGATTTTTTCACCTTTTGTTATTTGGAAACCACGACGTAACTCCATACCACCCTCTTTTTTCTCAACGAAGATAGAACGTACGTCTAAAGATCGAGCAAGCTCATATCCTGCAAGAACTCCACCAAGAGCTGGTGCACAGACAGTATCTACTTCGATACCAGCTTCACGTATCATCTTTGCAAGAGCATCAGTAAGTAGAGCAGCTTTTTTAGGATACTCT
>Ga0256827_10002454_pt1 | contig 11954 bp, 9 predicted proteins | sample CV84metaG_FD_185977 | JGI IMG/M metagenome (GOLD analysis project Ga0256827, IMG submission 185977) | Hydrothermal vent microbial communities from East Pacific Rise, Pacific Ocean - CV84 | ecosystem: Environmental > Aquatic > Marine > Hydrothermal vents | place: Pacific Ocean: East Pacific Rise... | reverse complement strand
TCTGCATTTGCCCAAGAAGTCATAACTTTAGTAGCTGCTTCATTTCCAGCTTTGTGTAACTCTTCTACATCATTAAATGCATCATATACAAGAAGTGTTTTACTAAGTGCTGTAACTGCTGCATCAACAACTTCAGAGTTTGAAGATGAAAGAGCATCTATCATTGGCTTAACATTGTAACCACCAAGCATCATACCTAACATCTCTACAGCTCTAGCTGGAGATATAGAAGATACATGGTGAGTCTCTTGTGCAAGTTCATTTAAAAATGCTGCTTTTACATATGCCGCATCATCAACACCCGGAGATACACGATTTTCTAATAGATCAAGCATCATCTCTGTATGCTCGTTTGTTTTTATAAACTCTATCACTTCAACTGTTTGTTCAGCTGTTAGTGGTAATGGTGGAACACCAAGTGCCTCACGTTCTGCAACATGTGCTTTATAATCTTCAACAAATCCCATATTTATTCCTATTTAAGTAAATTTCGAAATATTATATCTAAAGAAATATACTCAAAAGCAATAGTGTTACTTATGTAAACACAATAAAAATAAATGTGTAAAAAATGTAGATATTTGTAACATAGATGAAAGGTATTAGAGTATTTCTCTAATACCTTTGGAGTTAGGAGTAGATAAGACACCTTGATTTTCTAGTTGTTCTATAATTCTAGCTGATTTATTGTAACCTATCTGTAGTTTTCTTTGAAGATAAGATATAGATGTCTTTTTATCTGTTAGAACAATATTTTTTGCTTCTTCATATAAAGGATCTAACTCTTCATAACTATCAGATTTTGAAGATGAAGCTGATTCACTCTCCTCTAATAAAAAACTTTTATCATAATTCGCTTCTCTTTGAGACTTGATAAATTCAACTATATTTTCTATCTCATCTTCGGTAGCCCAAGGTGCATGTAAACGGACTAAGCCTGTTGAACCAGGAGGAGTGAAAAGCATATCTCCACGTCCAAGAAGTGACTCTGCTCCCATCTGATCTAAAATGATTTTAGAGTCAACTTTTTGACCAACTCTATAAGATATACGAGAAGGTAGATTTGCTTTTATAAGACCTGTTACAACATCTACAGAAGGTCTTTGTGTAGCAACTATCAGATGTATACCACAAGCACGAGATTTTTGAGCTAATCTAGCTATAGATATCTCAACATCTTTACCACTAGTCATCATCAAATCAGAAAGCTCATCTATAATAACTACGATATATGGAAAATGTTCCCCACCCTCTTTTTTGACTTTTTCATTATAGTTCTCTATATTTTTAGTTCTAGAATCTGCCATCAACTCATAACGACGTTCCATCTCTGCTACCATATTGTTAAGTGCTGCTATAGCTTGTTTTGGTTTTGTTATAACTGGAGTAAGTAAGTGAGGGATATCATTATACATAGAAAACTCTAACATCTTAGGATCTATCATAAGTAAACGTAACTGATCTGGAGAGTTTTTGTACAATAGTGATAGTATCATAGCATTTATACCAACACTTTTACCACTTCCTGTTGTTCCTGCTATAAGTAAGTGAGGCAGTTTTTTAAGGTCTGTAACAAATGGTTTTCCTACTATATCTTTTCCTAATGCCATTGTAAGTGGAGATGATGAATCTTTAAAAAGTTTATCGTCAAGTATCTCTCTTAGATAGATAGTATCAACTGTATCATTTGGTATCTCTATACCTACAACATCTTTGCCAGGTATAGGAGCTTGTATACGTATAGTCTCAGCAGAGAGTGCCATAGCAAGATCATCTTGAAGATTTAGTATCTTACTAACTTTTACATCAGCTGCTGGTTTAAACTCAAATGTTGAAACGACAGGCCCTGCATATGTGCGAACTACATCCCCATTTATCTTAAAATGAGCAAGTTTTTCTATAAGGTATCTTATCTTGTCATCAAGTTCTGATTCATCAACACTATGTGCTTTTTTAGATGGTTTTTGTAAAAAATTTACGGATGGTAGTTTAAAGTTTTTTGGTTTTTCAACTTTCCCTTTTTCTATAGAAGCTAATAATTTTGCATTTTCTTCTAATTCTTCAACTACTATAGTATTTTTTTGCTCTTTTACTTCAGAAGCCACATCAAGTATTGTTTTATCTTTAGTATCTTCATTTTTTAATTGAATATTCTTTTCTTCTGATAAAATATCTTTTATATTGTTTTTATCTTTTTCTTGCGTGCTATTTTCAAATGTATGATTTCTAAGATATGCAGGAGTATCGATATCTTCCACATCAGTATCTTCTTTATTTACTGAAATTTCATCTTCATTATTGCATATCACAATTACATCATCTTCTGTTTCAGCTTCAAATGTTCTTTTTTCGATTCTTGAAGTATTTTTTTGTTTTGATTGAATTTTTAATTTAGATTTTACAAAGTTAAAAACAATATAAAATATCTCAGATGTACTTTTATCAATAATAATAACTATAGATACAAATGTAATCACAAACCAAAATATCCAAAGACCAAAAGAACCAATATATGGTGATAAAAAGTCAACAAAGTCAGCACCAAATTTACCTCTAAATTGATTTGTAAGAACTAATGCTTGAGCCAATAAAAAGGAAAAAAAGATTAAAAAAGATGCTATTATCAACTCTGCTTTTCTCATACTAAACGATATGTTTTTATATAGTTTATAAAGTGGGAAAAATAATAAAAAAAGATATACAAAAGATATATATCCAAAATAAAGCTTATTGTATGAGGCAAAAATAGCCCCATAACTTCCCATCAAGCCAGAATCACCAAAAAGAGTAGAAAAACCGAAGTAAACCAATAACCCAAATACAATAATAAAAATAGTATCTTTCAAATTAACTTATCCATAAATTATAAATTTTAAAAGAAGTATAGCTAAAAATGTTCCATAAAAATATTTTTTGACTATTTGCCATAAAATTTTAAATATTACAGGTAATTAACTAAACTTAATTTTGAAACTTTACCAACAGTTGAAAGCATCGCTTCGTAATTTAAATTTAATTGTGTTAGCTGTAAAGAAGCTTCAGCTAAATCTGTATCTATGATATCTGATCTAAGACCAATTGTACTTACTCTCAAAATCTCTGTTCTATCTAATGCATCTGAGAGTGTATTTGATTGTGCTCCAGCTGTTGATTGTGTTTTAAATATATGATCTGCTAAATCATCCAGTCTTCCTAAAGAGTTTTCCATACCTATAGTTCTTTTATCTCCATTATCAGTTTTTGGATAAAGTTTATACTCCTCAACAGACTTAATTATTTCATCTATCTCTTTAAAAAAATCTGTTTTTGGATCTCTTACAGTTAAAGTGTTATTTGAATTAAAAGTAGCTACAGAAGCATTTTTTGAAAAGTCATTAGTATTTGCATCATACAAAGATAATGATGCTTTTGTGTTACCTGCCGTTAAATCACCAAATTGTAGTTTACCATCATAACTTAAAGATGTTTGCCCTTTATAATTTGATTTAATTATTGCATTATCATATTCATCTGTTGTATTTGCTGATGGAAGTTCATTTGTAACCGTCATATTTACAACATCCATCAATTGCTGATATGTCATTTTATCTGCATCAACTGCCACTCTAGGTGTTTCCATATTAAATATATCATAATTTGTGGCTCCACCATCTGGTGAAAAAGTTGATCCACTACTTTTAAGGTCTACAGTTACAGAATAATTATTTCCAGCAATATCTTTTCCAACTAGTTTTAATGTTGTTCCATCTAGAGTATAAGTTTTTGGATTAGTTGCAGGTATAACTTCTACGCCAGAGAAAACATCAGATAGTTTTGTTGATGGTTGAGCAAAAGAATTTTCATCAAGTTTAATATAAGGATCACCTGACATATTAAATTGTTTAAGAACTTGAGAAGTATTTGAAAGCAGTGTAGATCCTTTTTCTCTATTAAACTGTGTTCTGTCATATAAAATACCATCTATATTTGATGCTACACCTGCTTCCGATGAATGTATGTAATCAGAAGTTATAAATTCTTTAATAAAAAGTTTAGGTTTAGTTGCTGTGCTAGTATTTGCTATAATTTTATCAAAATCTGATTCACCATCATCTAAATCATCTATATTCGTAACATCAGCATCATTTCCACCAGTATAATCGACTGCCCCAACCATGTGAAAATCAAGTTTACTAGAACCATTTTGTCTATCACTAATTACTATGTTTCCACTTGAATTTAATGTTACATCTACTAAATTTGCGGTTGGAGTATTTCCATATAAAGTACCAATCTGGTCTAAAAGATAACCAACGCTATCATCATCTTTAAATGATATTTTTTCTTTTATTGATACACCATCACTTTTTGTTCCACGTATATAAAAAAAGTGTTTTTCATTTACACTGTCTACATTTGAATCTGTATCACCCATCAGATTACGTATTGTACTAGATCTACTTAACGGTTCGTTATCCGATGAAGTAGATTTAAGATTGTCATATTTCAATAAGAGGTTATTATTTTCTTTATTTGTAGTAATTTCTCTTTTAACAAGAGATTCCTCTCCTAAAAATAGTTCAGCACCTGTAACATTGTATTTTTGTTGATTATGTGAACCTACAAACGACTTCATATCTATATCATTGCCGTTATAAGTTCCATCTTCAGATATTGGTTTTACATTTACTGAGCTACCAGAAAAAAGATATTGACCATTTATTGAAGTGTTTGCTGTGCTTTTTAAATTTGATTCTATACCTCTTAACTCTTTTGCTATAGCACCAAGAGAAGCTTCATCATTAGTACCATTTGATGCTTGTATCAAAAGAACCCTCATTCTGTTTAAACTATCAGTAAACTCATTTAGTGTTTCATCTGTTTGGTTTGAAACTTTATAACCACTTTCTGTACTTTTAGTTATCTGTTCCAATGTAGTTATTTCGTTGTCAAGACGCATAGTCTCTGTGAAGGTTCTTACATCATCTTTTGCATACTGAATTTGTAAACCAGATGCTATCTGTTTATTTACATCAAAAAGTTTATTTGTTAATTTTGTATTATTGTTTCCGTATAAATTTTTATAATACATACTAGATGTGACACGCATGATAAACCTCCGATAATTTTTAAATATTACCATTTTAATACTTATATAAACTAAATATCGACAAATATTATTTACTTTTAAGTATTATATGACTATCATTTCATCTCTAACAACAAATGTGCCAGAGTGATGGAACGGTATACATAGCGGATTCAAAATCCGCCGCCTCACGGCTTAGGGGTTCAAATCCCCTCTCTGGTACCACTTTAAGTAGTTAAAACTCAATTTTACGAGTTACTTATGAATATAAAAAATCTGTTTTTTTTAATATGTTTCCAATCGTTGCTTTTTTCAAGTGTTACATTACAAAAGATATATTATGTTGATAATGATTATATATCTATATCAGATCTTATAAAATCACCTAAAACAGATGCAATATTATTTAACATAAACAAATCAAAACATTCAAAGAGAATAAAATCAAAAGATCTTATATCAAAACTACATACTTACGGATATAAGGATATAATAGCAAAACATAGTTATGTTCAGTTTTCAAAAAAAAGTCCTATCGATACACGTCGAATTAAGAGTGCTATAAAAACACTATATCAAAATAACTATCCAAATATAGATATAATTAATATTCTTGTTGAACCCAGAAGCTTTATAGAAAAAATTCCAGATACTTACAGTATAGGTTTTACAAAGAAATCATATCTTAGAAATCAAGGTAACTTATACATAAGAACTCTTACAAATAAAAAAATATTTTTCAACTATCAGATAAATGCTAAAATAGAGATACTAAAAACACAAAAACGTATACACAAAGATGAACCTATATCTAGAATAAATACAAGAGAAGAAAATATTATACTGGGTAAATTTAGAGCTCTTCCATTAAATGATATAGATAATTTATATGTTCAAGCTAAGCACAACCTAAAAAAAGGTAAAATTTTAACAAAAAGAGACGTTATTGGTTTATATGCTATAAAAAAAGGTGCGAACATAAATATAAATGTCGTAGATAAAAACCTAGCTATATCTTATATAGCTAAAGCAAATCAAAATGGTAGAATTGGTGACATGATATCTGCTACAAATAGGCATGGTAAGAAAATAAAAGTTATTGTAACTGGTAAAAATATGGCGGAGATAAGATGAAAATAGTAATAGCTACAAGTGGGGCTAGTGGTGTAAATATAGGATTGAAAGCATTAAGCTTAGTACCTAAAGATATAGAAACACATTTTATTATGTCTGAAAATTCAAAAACTGTTTTGGATAAAGAGATGAATCATGTAATACAACATGAAAATGACAACATCTCTGCAAGTATAGCTTCTGGATCATTTGCTGTTGATGCTATGATAATAGCACCATGTTCTATGAATACTTTAGCAAAAATAGCATGTGGTATCTCTGATAATCTCATAACAAGATGTGCAGCAGTTATGATAAAAGAACAAAAAAAACTTATACTTGCTCCAAGAGAAATGCCATTTTCACCTATAGCACTTGAAAATATGCAAAAACTATCTATTATTGGCGTTAGCATTGCTCCTCCTGTACTAGCTTACTATTCCAAACAACAAACACTAGAAGATATGGAAAATTTTATTATAGGTAAATGGTTTGATTTGCTTGGTATTAAAAATGACTTCTATAAAAGGTGGGATTAAAATTGAAAATAGCATTGTATCCAGGGACATTTGATCCTATAACAAATGGGCATTTTGATATTATAGAAAGGGCTGTTAACCTTTTTGATAAAGTGATAGTTGCTGTGGCAGAATCAGCAGATAAAAAGCCTATGTTCTCACTAGAACAACGTATCAGTATGGCAAAAGCTGCGACAGATGGTATTATTGGCGTTAGCGTAGTTGGTTTTGATAACCTTACTATAGATCTTGCAAATGAGCACAATGCATCAGTACTTATAAGAGGTCTTAGAGCAGTTAGTGACTTTGAATATGAACTTCAACTTGGATATCTAAATAATTCTTTAGATGCTAAAATAGAAACAGTGTATCTTATGCCAAAATTAAATAATGCTTTTATAAGTTCTTCTATAGTCAGAAATTTATTGAAATTTAATGGTAAAACAGAACATATAGTTCCACAAAAAGTACAAGATATTATAGGGAGAAGCTATAGATGTATATAGCTATAGAAGGGATAGATACGGCTGGTAAAAGTACACAGATTAAAGCGTTAAAAGAACATTTTAAAAATGCTATAACAACAAAAGAACCTGGTGCTACTGAAGCGGGAAAAGACATAAGAGAAATAGTTTTATCAGCAAAAACAAAAAGCAAAAAAGCTGAATTTTTACTTTTTTTAGCTGATAGAGCAGAACATATAGAAGAAGTTATAAAACCAAATTTACACAATATGATTATTAGTGATAGAAGTGCTGTTAGTGGTGTGGCTTATGCATTAGTTCAAAAAACTATAAATGAAGAATATTTAGTATCTTTAAACAATTTTGCAACAGATACTATATATCCTGAGAAAATATTTTTACTTACTCTAACACAAAAAGAACTTAAAAAAAGACTCTCAGAAAAAGAACTTGATGGTATAGAATTAAGAGGATACAAATACCTTTTAGAGATACAAAACAATATCAAAAAAGCAGCACAACTTCTAAAATTAAACCTCATAGAAATAGATGCTACGCAATCTATTCAAAAAATAACACAAGAGATAATAAATAATATCACTATAAAGAGTATAAAATAAATACTATTTCACTTGAATATATAAATGAATATGAACAAAATTTGGTTCAAAGATTTATATATTCTAAATCTACTAAAAAGTATATACTTGGTATAAACAAGCTTACAAAAAGTGTTCAAAAGTATATAAAAGTAGATGGTATAATAGATGATTTTACAAGAGTTCAAAGATCAAGAAAAAAAGAGATATTAAAAATAGAAGAGGTTCCTAAGGATGCTATTATTTTATGGGTATCAACGGGAAGTCCCCTTGAAGTTAAGCATAAACTTGATTCTATGGGCTTTGCTAATCTTAGTTACCTCGCTTTTTTTAAATATTCTGGTTTAAATTTAAAAGATCCACCATTTATTACAGATTTTAGAGATGATTTTAAAAATAATATCGAAAAATACAAATACGTATATAATATACTTAATGATCAAAAATCAAAAGATATCTTTATAAAAATCATCAATTTTAAAATCAGCTTTGATTATAAATTTATGGATGGATTTACAAATAATCATACAGAACAATACTTTGACAAAGAATTAATAAATAATATAGATAATTTAGTTTTTTTTGATGGTGGTGGATATATTGGAGATACTACTGCTCAAGTTATAAAAAATTATCCAAATTATAAACATATATATCTTGTTGAACCAATAAAAGAGCATATAAAAATAGCAAAAAGAGACCTCAAAGAATTTAAAAATATACAATTTATACAAAGTGGTATATCAAACTCTTTTAAAACACTTAACTTCCATGAAGAAAAATCATTTTCGACAACAAATATTGACTCAAATAACTCCATACAAGTGGATACCATAGATAATATAATAGATATTGGCGTTAGCTATATAAAGCTAGATATAGAAGGTTCAGAACAAGATGCTATAGATGGAGCTAAAAAAACTATAACAAAATATAAACCTATTCTTGCTATATGTATATATCATAAAGCAGAAGATTGGCATGAAATACCTAAAAAAGTCTTAGCAATAAATAAAGATTATAAAGTATATATACGTCACTATATGGAAGGTATATATGAAACAGTTATGTACTTTATTTAAGGAACTTTAAACAAATTTTATCGTATCATCGCCTACTTTAACTAAATTGGATAAGATATGAATATAGAAATTTTAAATAATACAAATAAAGACCTAGATGTAAGTATAGAAATTAAACTTATAACAAATGATGAACTAAAATCGAATAAACAAAAAAAATCATTAAAACAACTTGGATTTACTGCCAAAGAAGATAGTATATGCATACTAAACGATAAAAAAATACTTTTTTGTGGTATAGAAAAATACTCCAAAGATAATATTCGTTCAGCTATTGCATCAGCTATAAAAAAATTACAAACCACAAACTATAAAACTACAAAAATTTTACTAAATGATAAAAAATACATATCATCTGTAGTGGAAGGATTTATACTTGGTGGATATACATATGAAAATTATAAAACAAAAAAAACAAAAAAAAGTTTAAGAAATATTTCATTAATATATTTACAAGATGATTTTAAAACTGCTATTCAGTTATTTACAAATGCTGTGACTATAGCTGATTCTACATGTTATACAAGAGATTTGGTAAATACAACACCAGAAGATTTAAATCCTGTAATATTTACAAAACTAGCAAAACAACTAGCAAAAGAAAACAGTCTTGAATGTACAATACTTAATGAAAAATCTTTAAAAAAAGAAAATTGTTATGCTATGTTAGCTGTAGGCCGTGCTTCACGTCATGAAAGTCAATTAATACATCTATCTTATAAACCAAAGAATGCAAAAAAAATAATATCTTTAATTGGAAAAGGTTTAACTTATGATAGTGGTGGATTAAGTTTAAAACCTGCTACATCCATGGTAACTATGAAGATGGATAAAGCTGGTGCATGCGCAGTTTTAGGAATTATAAAAGCTATAAGTGAACTTCAATTAGATATAGAAGTACATGCATTTGTTGGTGCTGTTGAAAATATGATTGGTGGTGATGCTTATAAACCTGATGATGTTTTAAGATCGAGAAAAGGTGATACAATAGAAGTTAGAAATACAGATGCAGAAGGAAGACTTGTATTGGCGGATGTTCTTGATTATGCACAAGATAAAGTTAATGCGGATTATATTTTTGATTTTGCAACATTAACTGGAGCATGTATGGTAGCTGTTGGACAATATACAACAGGTCTTATGGGTCATTCTACAAAGTTAAAACATGCTTTTATGATGAAAGCAGCAAGTGATTCTGGTGAACTTATAGCTCACTTACCATTTAACAAACATCTTAAAAAACAATTAAAAAGTGAAATAGCAGATATATGTAATATTTCAAATAAACCATATGGTGGTGCCATAACAGCTGGATTATTTTTAGATAATTTCATAAAAGAAAAAAATAAAGATAAATGGATACATTTTGATATAGCTGGTAGCGCATATACGGAGTCACCATGGGATGTTAATGGATATGGTGGGACTGGAGCAGGTGTTAGGTTTATGAGTAGTTTTTTAATGGATTTAAATAAATAAAATAATTTTAATAAGAAGAAGGGATTTTTACCCTAATTCTTGTAATACTCTGCTACTAACATTTGAGCAGCTTGCATAACTGGATAAGTTGTAGGTGCAGATGTAAGAAGTGGATGCGTTGCAACTTGTAACCCTACAAGATCAAATATAGTATATCCACCTTCTATAATTGCTCCAAGCATGTTTATCATTTCACCAGCGTCAAGACCACCAACAAGTTGAGCACCTATTACTACACCAGCTTTTTTAGTTGCTATTAGTTTTATAGCTTGTGTTTGAGTATTTGGAAGTGCTGATGGGTGTTTACCTGCTACTTTAACTACTGTAGAAATATATTCTATTCCCTCTTTTTTTGCTTGTATCTCTGTTACACCAGCAGAACCAAATGCCTGAGCATTCATAACAGTAGAAAATATCCCTATAGTACCTTTAAATGATTTAACTAGATTTATGCTAAATAAATTTGCTGAAGCTATTCTTGCTTCTGCTGTTGCAGTTGATGCAAGCATAACAGGACTTACTCTACGAGTGATAAAATCTCTTTTTTCTGCACAGTCACCTACAGCAAAGATATCATCTATATTTGTTCTCATATATTCATCAACACGTATAGCACCAAATTCACCTATATGAATACCACTACCATTTGTTATATCTATATTTGGACTATATCCTGTTGCCAATATGATAACATCTGCTTTTATCTCTTTAGAGCTTTTTAATTTAACACCGTATGCTACACCTTTTTTATCTACAAGTATAGATTCTGTTCTTTCACCTTTTAAGAATTTAACGCCATTTTCTTGTATAATTTTTTCCATATATGATGATACTTCTTTATCAAAAGAACTCTTTAAAACTCTAGGACCGATAAGTGTTACATCTTTACCACTATCTTTAAGTTCATCAGCTATTTCTACACCTATAAAACCAGTGCCAACCACTATAACTTTTTTAACATCTTTTAGTTTAGAATGCATTTTTCGTATATAATCTGGAGATTTTGGAACTTGATATACAGATTTTGCATCATAATTTTTTATTTTTTTAGGAATTTTAGGTCTTGATCCTGTTGCAATAATCAGTTTTTCATAAATGTATATCTCTCCACTTTTGCATTTAACTGTTTTTGCTTCACTATCTATAGATAAAACTTCATCATGTATAAGTTCTGTTCCCATTTTAGCTGCCATATCTCCACATGGGATCATATCATCTTCTACAGAATGAAGCATAGTACCAAATACATACGGTATACCACAAGGAACCATAGAATCAACATCTTTTTTTATAACACTTACACTTTTATTTGGATAATATAATTTACATCCACCAGCTGCTACCATCGCAGATGGTCCACCACCTATTATTAATATCTCTTTTTTTATCATATTTTCACCTTCATATATACTTTACACGTTTATAATTCTTATATGACTTTATCTTATAAAGTATTTAGAATACATAAAAATTATGTAAGAAGTTTATTATATCAAAAACTATATTATCATATCAAATCTTGTATATTTTTTAGTAGTATTGATAAATATTTGAACTTATTCTTGGGTTGTGTTTAACTTATTGAATCCATTTCAGAAGCTCTACTTTTAGACTTAGTCTATAAGGTTTAT
>Ga0256827_10002453_pt1 | contig 11956 bp, 23 predicted proteins | sample CV84metaG_FD_185977 | JGI IMG/M metagenome (GOLD analysis project Ga0256827, IMG submission 185977) | Hydrothermal vent microbial communities from East Pacific Rise, Pacific Ocean - CV84 | ecosystem: Environmental > Aquatic > Marine > Hydrothermal vents | place: Pacific Ocean: East Pacific Rise... | reverse complement strand
TATTATTATTTATTATTATTTTTCTTAATATATTTTTTCAAATATGATAACATTTGTTTACCATCGGTATACCAAGGCATATATCTCAAATATTCATTTGATGATTCAAATTTGTAAATCTCATCATTATATTTTTGTGGAGATAAAATTATATTTATAACATTCTCATATGAAAAAAAGTATTGATCTTCTTCTTGTGAAAACATTTTACTAAAAATATTATGTTTTTTTGTGTAAATTTTTTTGAAACCAGCTTTTAGAATTCCTTTTTCTGTATTCCTTTTAACTCTTGATATGTGATGTGTACCACAAACAATGCAGATACCATTATTTATCTTTGTTTTATATAACTTTGTTTTACAAATCTCACATTTCATTTTGTAAATATAATGAATTTATATTTATTCTACAAATTTTTCTCTTTTTAATATAAATAATTCTAAATCACCAGAAAATACATCCATACTTTTCAATAAATCTTGACTTACATTATCATATTCATCTTCTTTTAAAGTCAATACTTTCTCAGCACCAAGTTTTACCCAAAATGGCTTACCAACATTTACTTCTGCAAACATTATTATATTTTCTAATTCTGGCACAACATCAAATATTTTTTTAATTGTTCTTCTTCCAAAATTCATTTTCTGATATTTATCTTTTATTACGAAACCACCCCACATAATCATAGAATTATCTACATATTCTGTATTTTCATTATTAATATTATAATTAATATCGAATGGATCAGTACTTAAATAAATTCTACCATATTTGTATGGATTAAAAAAACCTACATTAACATATTCATTTTTATAACCGATTAATCTAACATCTTCAGTGTAAATATAATTTGTGTATTCATAACTTTGGGATAAATGTGTAGCATATTCTTCCATTACATGAACTTTTATATTATCTTGAAACAATATTGGGTATTTTTCTTCGATTTCTTTATCACTATAATTTGTGTATTCTAATAAATATTTCATATCATTATATATAAATTATGATAACAGATTTTTTATTTTCTTAACTCTATCAAAATTCAAAAATCGATCTAAATCTTGTAATAATTCATTATCGATTTTACCCATCGTTACTTGTTTTATATCAACACCACTAATTTCAATGAAATAGCCAATATATTTATTCGTTATTTCTAATGAAAATATATCTTCACCTTTACACCAATCAATTATCATAGCATTATATGGTGTTGCATAAATATCATGTTCTTCAAGTATAGATAAATGATTAATTGATAATTTTCCAACAACTTCTTTAAAATATTCAAAAACAAGATCACTCAATCCAAATTTATCAACGTGTTTTATAATACTATTCTTATTCAATTAATCTATTCATTTTTTTAGAACGATAGTACCTTTTATTTATTTCATCCATACCACCTTCTATTTCTTCAAGTATTTTTGGAACAATAACTGTAATGTATTGACTACCAGTATTATAAGTTTCAGTTATTTCTTTAACTCTCCACCAAGTGTCATTAATCTCATAAAAAATATTTTTACCGAAATATACTTTTGTACCATTATCTTTTATTTCCATATTTTTTATAGATATAAAAAAATAAAAAGTTATTTTTTCCTAAATACTTTAAAATCTTCAATATTTTTCAATTTTTCTTGAACTTGAATTTCTTTTTCTTGTGTCTGTTGAACTTGTGCTTGACCTTGAACTTGTGCTTGACCTTGAACTTGTGCTTGACCTTGTGTTTCTTGACTTGCTTGTGCTTGGTGTTCTTCTTCGTCTTGAAGTTGTGTTTGAGTTGTTGTTTGTTCTGATATTTTCATATTACCTACATCACCACCACGTATATCACCTTTTAATATTTCACCATTTAAAAATGTACCATTGAATATAATACCTTGTTCTATTAACACCTTTTTAAATACACCATTATATATTACACCATTAACAAATGAACCACTTCTCCAATCAACATCTCTAACAACACCATATTCAAAAACACCCGAATAATATATTCCTGAATTAATAATTAATGTTTCAGATTTTATTTCAATTCTCATATTTTCGATTTCACAATCTAAAAACCAATTTAATTCATTTTCGATTAATATTTCATCAATTTCATATTTTTTAGTGTAGATTTCACCTTCATATTTTAATTCATAATATCTTACATTTGCCATTTTTTTATATCGGTATTTTTTATTATATATTAATTCTCAATATTCAAAAAAACATATTTCTTATTGTTTGGACTTAACCTACATTATATATAATTAAAATTAAATCAAAAGAAATGGGAACATTCAAAAATATTGCAACAAACGAAACAGTAAAAATAATATCAGAAACTGAAAATCAATACATTTTAGATTCTGGTATGAAAATGGATAAAAAATTATTTTCTCAAAAGTATGTGAGTAATGAAAGTATACCAACACCAATAGTTGAAGCTACACAAACAGCAACTCAACCAACACCAACTATTGTTGATAATGGTAAAGTCAATGTTGATGATTTTTTCTCTAAAAAACCAACAATCGATGGTGTTGAAAATATATCAAAAGTAGATACATCAAAATTAATTGATCCACCATCAAAACAACCTGGTTGGACACCAACTGTTAAAAATTTAGATACAGACAATCCAACAACAATCATAAATCAAGGTAATCAACCAGAATTATCATTAGAACAACAAAAACAAATATTAATCAATAATTATAATAATAGTCATCAAGGACAACAACAGGGATTAATAGGTAGTCAGAATGTAGATATTAATGATGATGCGGCTATTCAACAATTAATAGATCAAACTAAACAACCAGTAAAACAAGTAGATATTGATGAAAATGGACTAACAAAACAACAAGAATATATTAGACAACAACAAATAGAATTAACTGGTGTAGATCCATTTAAAGATAAAATAATTAAATATCGTGCACAATTTGGATTGAATCCAACACCTGCTACTAATCCAAAACCAATTAATCAAGTTGTACCACAAACACAAGTACAAATTAACGGACAACAAATGACAGTCAATGAAGAAGATGAAGTAATAAAAATGTTCAAAAAATTTAAAAGAAATCATACAATATCAATCAAATTCTCACAGAAAGATAAAATAGGAAAACCAGAATTCATTCAAATGATGGCAGAAGGATTAGATGGTGATATTATACAATTTTATACTGATGAATTATTTAAAAAATTTATATCAGATATTGATGCTATTAAAGATGATATTTACAATCAAATCTATAAAAAAGTATATGGTGTTGATAAACCAGTTGAAATTGAAGAATTAATTGAAATAAAAACCAATGAAGAACTTGGTATAACATCTGGTACAGAAATAGAATTGATACCTGGTGATAAAACAAAAGCAGGAAAACAAAAATACAAATTTATCAATGATAAAGGTAAAGTAGTTGAAATGTTAGTTGAAAGTGCAACTAAAAAACAATATAGACCAGCAACTAAAAAAGATCTAAAAAAATAATGATGAAAATACATAAACGATTTATTGAAGAAGCTGATAGAATAAGAGAGAAATATTTGAAAAGCCTTCAGAACTTAGAACAAAAAGAAGATGTTATTCTATCATATAAAGATGTGATAGAAAAAACATTAAGTAAGATACAAAAATATGTTGAAATAAATGAAAATTCTGAAATAGGTGAAGAACAAATAAGTGAAGATCTAAAAGATGAACTACTTGACTTAGATATAAACATGGGTAAAATACAAAAAGAGGTAAAAACATTGAATGATGAAATTGAGAGATTAAAAAAACAATCATCACAATTATATTCTTCAATCAGGAAAAAACATCCAGAATTATCAGATGAAGAAATACAAAAAGAAATTTTATATTCAATAAAAAAATAGTAAATAACGACACCCGCTTATTGAGAATGATAACTTCATAAAGCGTATTTTTTACATCATTTTTGGTACCGTATTTACTATTTATATTTTATCTAATGCATTTTGTATTGGAATACATTTTTCATATTCTTCTTGACTAATATATGAATTTAAAATGTCTTGTAGATATTTTCGTTTTTCTGTTTTTAATTTTTCATCTTCAAATGTGAAATTCATGAAAATATTATTAATAATATTTTCAAATTCTAACATTTTATCTTGTTCTTCTTTAATAAGATTATCTATATCATCTAATTTATCTTCGGGAATAACTTTTTTCATTTCTTCCATTACCAAATCACTATTGAAAATTTCTCTTAAATTAATTTTTTCAAATTGTTTATATATTTCAGATGCAATTAATATCATCTTATCGAATTCCAGAATATCTTCTACTTTAGTTTCACCATTCTTATCAAACATGATTTGAACTAATAATAAATTCCATTTCATATCGTATTGTTCTTCTTCACCTGCTTGTTTCAGAAAAATATCTCTACTTCTTATCCAAGATAAGATTACTTGCAAATCACTATTCTTAATCACACTTTCCATAAAAATCTATTTTTTAATTTTAAATAAAGCAACAGTTCTATTTTTTTCTGAAAGATAAGATACTGTTAATTTCTTATCACTCAATAGTTCAAAACATCTATCAGACCACATACTATATGCGTAATGGCAATAATATCCTTGTTTTCGTGTTTTATGTTTTAATAGATATTCTACTGTGAAAATATCTATTTCATTTTCTATAATATATTGTAGTATATTATGTTTTTCCCATTCCCAAGCGTAATCATATTTCATAATTTCTAATTTGTTTTTAGAAAATTACTATCGTGAATTTTTTAACGCCACCATCTGATTTTAAGTTTCAGAAAACTTTTGTTGTGGAGATGCGGAGAGTCGAACTCCGGTCCAAATACCAACAAGGTTTAATTTCTACAAGTTTAGATAGTTTTCTAACTAACAAATATCTATTTATCTCATCTTTTTACTTCTCCCAAGGACTCGACTAAAATAGCAACTCGTTCCTTCTTTGAAGTTCTCCCAATTTTTTAGTTTGGTTGACAGTAACTCTAAGCTACTTCCACTGCTTCAGCAAGTGTTTGGAATACACTTGTTGCTAATGCTGTGCGGATATTATCCTCAACTGTTAGACTTTCGCCATTTAAAAATTTGTTTCAACTAACTTATTAATCGCATAATCGAAAGGCGATACTTGCTTATAAAAATTGCTTAATACTGTCTAAGCCAAATTCATCCCCATATTTTTATATATTATTTACAAATATAGTTATTTTTCTACTATTATGAAAGTTTTTCTAAACCTTTTTTAATAGCATCAGAAATAGAAAGTGTATTATCATTTTTCATTATTGATAACGCAGAATATACTACTTTATCTTCTATTCCTCTTTCAAAAGATTTTTCTAAGATTTCATCAACGATAATCATTTCTTCATCGATACCATTTTCAAAATCTAATGACGACCAATCAAAAACAATATCAACCAATTTATCTTTATCTTGCTCAACTAAGATAATTGTTTCACCATTTTCATCAACTTCAATTCTTTCACGAACAATATCTTCTGTTGTGTTTTCTGGTATATTTTCAACCATTCCATATTTATAACCTTCGTTGTTTCTTAATTCAAAATATACGTTTTCCATTTCTTATTTTATTTTTATTTAATTATTATATCAATATTTATATCTTTTGTTTATTTTATATCTCTTTTTCCCAATTAAAATCATATTTAACATTCTGGTATAAAAAATCATTCTCAAAATGCTTAGTTTGGTTCTGAATATATATCCATTCAAATTTATTCTCGAATACAATATTCTTTTCTTTATTTTCTAAAAACCACTGCCTTTCAATCAATAATAGTCTTGGATTCATCAATATACCAAATTGTATTTTATATCCATCAAGACGAGTACCATCAAATCCTTTATTCAATTCATTCAAATCTTTTTGAGTTAAAATTTCTTTTTCAAAAACTTCTTGTAAAAACCAAGTTGAGTATGAATTATCTTAACATCATGATCAATATCAAATAAAATATCATTGATATTAAAATCCAATTTCATTGTTTTCTCATAGTTTTGAACAAGTAATGTATTTATTTTTGAGCGCCTTATAATACGCTCATCATAATAATACATATTTATCTCTCGTTCTTCACCATTATCAAATACCATTTTTATATCAGGATATATTCGTTCAGACATAAAGAATATTTCTATAAAAAAATCTATCATATTATTTATTTATTTATCATATTATCAAACCAAAATTTAAACATAAATGGTATAATTTTATATTCATTAAAACCATAAAAACCAACAGAGAAAAAATCATGAACTTCAATAATAACCGTTTCATTTTTATCAGTTATTCCTACATCTAATGTGTAAGCAACTGGACCATCATATACAGAAATCATTTTCTCTATTTTATCAATATCTGGAAATATTTTAAAATCACCTAAATAATTTTGAATACCAACCAATCTATTCTTATATACAAAACATCGATATTCACTCTCTATTTCTATAATCTCAGAAATCTGATAATTACCAGGTGGTGCTATATCTGTAATTTCAGTAAATGATTTTATTTTTTCATTTGATTTTACAAATTTTTTACCAATAATATCTTTTTCCGTACCATTTATTACTTTTCTCTTTGTGTATTTTTCACACATCAATTGATAAGGTATATTTATTGGCTTCAAATCAATATTATAATATCTTTTTATAAAATCTGACACAAATTCAACACTACCGATTGGTACATATTCACTATTATCAAAATACTCTGGTAAACCTTGTGAATCAATAACCATTAAATCATCAAGTTCATTAATCAATAAATATTCAAATTCATTAGTATCATATAACCAATTACTATATTTTATCGATTCAATTAACGCAAGACTAAAATCATGCTCAACCTCACCATTAAATGTTTGTATCAGAAATTTCATTTGCTATTACTTTTATTTTTTTCTTTCTTGTTTCAAATTCTCGAATTTCATCTAAATAATTTTGCCTAAAATCTTCAATATAATATAAATGTAATCCACCATTACAATCTTGTTCAAATTTCCAGGTCTTGAATTTTTTAATATCATTTATTATCCTTCTATATCGAAGTTGTTTTTCATCAATCATATTTATTTGAATATTATTGAGTTCTATATCAAAATCAAACATCGTAGATTTCAAATTTATTAAACGTTCAATTTTAATCTCATATTTTTTGATCTTTTGAGAAATATATTTTTCTGTCTTATATGCTATTTTTGAAAATTTCATTTTAATTTTTCTCGAATATTTGTTTTTTAAATTCTTTTAATTCTTTCTCACGCACATAATAAATATCAATCAATCTACTTTCACAAACATGAATATGTGATTTCTTAATTTCTTCACCATCGTATCTATTAAGATAATCAAAATACATTTCAATAGTTGAAGTACCACCATCATATCTAATTAATTTAAGATGAATAAAATTTTCAGAATCTATTTTTTTATCTATTTCAATTTCATCAAATTGATAATACAAAGGCTCTAAAAATTTAAATTCTTTTTCTTTTTCAAGCAATGATTTGAAAATTTCTCTAAACCTTGCTATAAGTTCTTCGTCAGTTATAGTTTTATTAACACCTAAACTTTTAATATATTTTTTAGTTATTTTTTCCATTTTTCTTACCAAATCAAATTTAATTTATTATCAGCATAATTTTCAAAAGATTCTTCAAATTCCATCGGTTTTGAAACATTATCTATAATATCTAATGACATATGCTTAGATTGACCATCTTCATTTGCCATCAAAACGACTAATTTAGTACAATATTGATCAACATAATATATTTTTTCTGGTATCCAATATGATTTACTATCTATTGCTTTTTTACCATAAAAATCAGTTAAATATCTATTTAAATCTTCTGGTGTTCTCATAATTTTTTATTTGTGATATTTTTCGTTATATTTCATAGACCATTCTTTATTAGGTCTATACTCTGTATTTTTAAAATAATTATATAAATATTCCCATACTATACCAGGATTAAAACCTGCCTTATCTTCTAATAAAACATTGAAATATGGTTTCTTATCATAAAAACCAAAACTTCCTTTTGCATCTGAAACTTCTGGATTTTCATTTATAAAATCAAAAATAATATCATCATTTCTAAATTGTTTATAATATTCTTTTATTTCATCTGGATATGAAGATGTAAACATAATTAATTTAATATCTTCACGATCTGACATTAACTGTAATGTTTCCTTTGCAAATGGATAATAATCTATTTTTTTACTTTCTTTTCTATAATCAGGTCTCGAAACAGTTCCATGTAAATCTATCGCAAAATAAACCTCAAACCATTCTTTTTTCTCAGCATAATTAAACATTTTCTCAATCCACTGTAAAACGGTTGGTTTATGGTTAGTTAAATAATCTTTAAATACTACTAATATATCATCAGCAGTTTCAATATCACCATTAATTAACATGTTTGTTAATCTATCGTGTAATTCCTTTTCCTCACTAACTGTTAATTTCATTATTTTTATGTTTTTTCTTGCGTGAATAATTTTTCTTTGTTTTATGAATCTTATGCTTAGATTTAAAACTATTATCATCATTAGCCATCCATTCTCCATGAGAACTGGCTTTAACATATTCCGTTATATGATCTTTATTTTTCATCTGTATTATTATTTTTCAAAAATTCTATTTCATCTTTTGTTAAAGAATCAATACCATTAGATGCTATTTTTTCCAATAAATCATTGATATTATATTTAATATCTTTTTTAAAAGGTAAACTTAAATCACCAATCATAATATTCAATTGGTTCTCTAAATATTTATCTTTATGCTTATCTTTCATATAGATAGATAATGAACGTAATTGCTGAACATACCAATCTTGTGTCTTTTTAACTGTACCATTCAATTGATTAATTGTATCATTTGCTTTATTAATCGTTTCATTATTTGTGTTTATAGATTGAACTTGTTGAGTATTTATTTTACTCAATTGATTATTCAAATCATCATAATTAAGTAACTTATCATGATTTTCAGCAACATTCCATCGAACATAACCTATTCTCATACCAAGCCACAATAAAAATATCGTAAATAATATTACTCCAAAAAACATTAATATTTCTATCATAAAATCAATTTATTTTTTCAAACCATTTTTCATTCATACCATAAAATATTTTTTCAATTTTTTCGTTTTTAATAGAATATTTTAATGATATTTCCGATAACCTATTATACAATTCATCACCAACACTATATCTACCATACAATTCATTAAATACTGTTCGTATGTCTTCTAATAATTTTTCTTCTAAATTATCTTTCTCTTCTATTTCTATCAGATCCATCAATGTTTTAAATTTCTTTTTATTCTGCTTAGAATAAAAAATTGATAATGGTTCATCTGTATTTATAGTAGAATTATTATATATTGTTTTCACAATGTTTTTTATTTCTACTAATTCATACTTCGTACCTTTGCGAGATAATAATTCTTCAACTTCTGCGGTATCAACCGAAACATTTTTAATCTTTCGTTTTAATGATTGCTTATTCAAGCCAAAATATCCTAATTTATACATATTTTTTATTTCGTTTTACGTTTAACAAATATACGCTTTATTTTTCATCTTTCAAAATACTTTCAACTTTTTCTTTTCTTAATGTTCTTGTATTTTTTTTATCTACAAATAAAGCAGAAAAATTATATTCTTTATAATAATAATCTAACATTTCCTTTGGCCCGACAACAACATAAGTATCATCAAATGTTTTGTGTATTTCAACTTCTATAATATCACCTACATGATTCCAATACCAAATCGATTCATTACCAGGCTTTTTAATTATTTTAACTTTCATATTATAAATCCATTAATAATGATTTATCACCATTAACTTCTTGTAAAAGTTTCTCAGCACCATATAAACCTTTAACTTTTTGTAACCATTCTAATGTTTTTATTTTTACCATAATCACATTCTCAGCATTTTTTCTTTTTGTCAATGCTACACCTTTAACAACAACACCTTCTTTAAGATCATATATGTTGTTTCTAACATCATCAATGAAGTTTTGATTATAATTACCTTCAAAAATTATATCTGGTATTCCAAGATGACTAAATTGTTTCACAAAATCTCTTGCTTTCAATATACCTTTTTGGTAAATATCTATATCAAAAAGTGTTAATTGCATATTCCCTTTTTCTTCTGGATCATGCCAACCAGCAAACGAATTCTCACCATAAAATTCAGCAAATGCAGTTATTTTTTTAGCATTTCTATAATATTTATTTGTTCTAAAAATTCTATCCAAACCTTCTGAATATTTATTCATGAATATTTCTATGCCTTCTCCCCAAGTTTCATCACCTGGTGCTATGATTTGTTTTCTGGTTCCAAATTTATTGAAACCATTATTTAATCCTTTCTTAGATTCTTTCATATTAAATTCAAATCTCAAATTAGAACCATCTAGCTTATTGAAAGCTATAACATTGGAATCAATTTTCATTTTTGAGAAATATTCTATTGAGTGATATTGTTTCATAATCTATTTTTTTTATCTTTATTTTAAAAATTCTATTATCGTACCATGATCTTTTTTACCACTATGTTTAAAAGAAACTCTCACATTATTATTTTCTAAACAATGATAAAAATTATCTCTATGTAATCCAGATTTATTAAGCATCGAAGTACTATACCAATAATATTCTATTTTATTATCTATTAAAAGCTGTAATCTTTTATTACTATAATTCAAGTTGAATGTATGTCCATATTTTTCTATTGTATCACCCATATAAATAGTGAACTTAAATTCATCATCACCATAATTATCATATAAATGTTTAGTAGATAATGCACCTTTCTGGTCATTTATTCGCAAATAAAATATAGATTTAACCCGCTTATTTGATTTTTCTAAATTTTTATATCTTTGTTTAATTTTTTTTATATTTATTATTTTAAATACAAAAGATTTATTTTTTAATGTTTTTTTAGATTCTTTTATGATATTATCAAAACCAAGATCTACATTACAATATAGATCTTTATTTCTTAATCTTTTCTTAGATTTCTGTATTCTTGATTTAACAGTATTTAAATTCAAATTTTGAAAATATGCTATATCTTTCATAGATTCTCTATTAATAAAATAAGATATTGCTATATCTTTCTCTTTTAATGGTAGTTCTCTTATTTCTTTATATAAATTATTAATCCTTGATGTCCACATTTCCTCATTTTCTAAATTCGCTTCAAAATCATCTTCAATATCAAATTTTTCAGGTATTTCTAAAAAATTATATTTTTTAGATCTATTTATCCTACTAATATGTGATTGTGTAGCAAGATATAAAAAACTTAATATTGTATATTTATCACTATCATATTTTTTAAAAAAGTTTAAAAATACATCATTTATCACTTCACCACATATATATTCTGAAACATCATTTTTCAACAACCATGTTTTCACATTAGGACTAAATTCATTATATAATATTTTTTTTTCTTTTTCAGATATATTTTCTATTGATATTCTTTTTTGATATTTGATAGAATCTCCCATTTGATTTTTTATTAGATTAAATGCAAATATAAGCATTTATTTTAATTTATCAAAGAAAAACACTTTAAATTATTTATATATATGAAAAAATGATACATTCTAATGAAAATACTTAAAAAATATGAAAATTTCATATTGGAAAACACACAAAACTATTTCCAATATAATGATGTTATTGATTATACATTATTAGATAATAATGCGAGTGATGATGATATTATAAATTTATGCGAAAAAGCAAAAGAATTTGGTACCAAATCTGTCTGTGTTATGCCAAAACATGTTTCAATAGCAAAAGAACAATTAAATAATTCAAAAGTATTAGTTTGTACAGTAATATCTTTTCCTGA
>Ga0256827_10002452_pt1 | contig 11959 bp, 12 predicted proteins | sample CV84metaG_FD_185977 | JGI IMG/M metagenome (GOLD analysis project Ga0256827, IMG submission 185977) | Hydrothermal vent microbial communities from East Pacific Rise, Pacific Ocean - CV84 | ecosystem: Environmental > Aquatic > Marine > Hydrothermal vents | place: Pacific Ocean: East Pacific Rise... | reverse complement strand
AAAAGAGTATGAATCTTATGCCAATGAGCAATTAAAATGTTTGTCAAATTATGAATTTTATCTTATGCTTTCAACCTTAGTTATTATCTTACTTGAGATTATATTTGTATTTAGACCATCATCATTCAAAATAGAGCAGATGACAGATATTATTAAGCTTGAAAAAGAGTATATTCATACAGTAGTAGAATCTACAAATGATGCTATTATAGCTATCGATTGGACAGGAAAGATCACAACATATAATCAAAAAGCAGAAGATATCTTTGGCTGGACTAAAGAGGAGATGATAGGGAGCAGAAAACTTATCAATATAATCCCAGAGAAATATAAAAAGTTACATATCAAAGCTTCAACAGCTTATCTTAATACTGGTAAATCTTCAGGTGTACTAGGTACTACAGTTGAACTAGAAGGTATACGAAAAGATGGTACAATATTTCCTATTAGTATATCATTTGGATCAAAATATAAAATCAAAGGTGCTGTAGTTGTAGCTAGTATTGCTGATATTACTGAACAAAAAAATAAAGATCTTGCTATGATCCAACAATCAAAAATGGCATCAATGGGTGAGATGATAAGCAATATTGCTCATCAATGGAGACAACCACTTTCACTTATCTCTACTTTGTCATCTGGTGCAATTGTGAAGCAAGAGATGGAGATATTAGAGTCTAAAGAATTAATAGAAACATTAGAAAATATTGAAAAAACAGTTCAATTTTTATCTAAAACTATCGATGACTTTAGAAACTTCTATAAAGTATCTACAAATAAAGAGGTATTTTTGACTAATCAAGCTATCGCAACTATTGAAGCTATAGTAAAAGATAGTTACCAAAACAATAATATAGAGATTGTTAAAGTATTTGAGCAAGACAATATACAATGTTACGGTGTACCTAGCCAATTAAGTCAAGTTATTCTAAATATTATGAATAATGCAAAAGATATTTTACTTGAAAATAAGATAAAAGATAAAAAAGTAAAAATTATAGTACGCACAAATGATGATAATATTATTATGAAATTTTATGATAGTGGATTAGGTATACCAGAAGATATACTACCTAAAGTTTTTGAACCATATTTTACTACAAAGCATAAAAGTAATGGTACAGGTATAGGTTTGCACATGTCTTATGAGATCATAACAAAGCAATTTCAAGGGAGACTTTTAGCTTCAAATGAATACTTTTCAATTGAAGATACTGAATACTTTGGTGCATGTTTTACTATTGAGATTCCTACAAATATGGATAAAGCTTGAAAGTAATTTATGGCACTTTTATATTCTTTTTTTATTTTATAAAATATCCTATTGTTATATTTTTACCTGTTGCATATTTAAAACTTGATTATCCAAATAACATTGTTATGGATATTTTAGCCTTTATCTCAATATGCTTAATTATAAAAGATTGGTTTTTCCCACATAAAAAACCAACAAACTGTCAAGGAGTAAAGAACAGATGAATTATCCGACTTTTTTTAACACAATAGAAACAATCACATTAAAAGATCCACTTTCAGACTTTTTAGGAACATTTGAAGATGGTGTTGTAGAGTTTAACTATATTGATATAGTTAAAAATGCTGGTCATAGTTGCCCTACTGTTGCAGGTGCTTATCTTATGGCATTAGAGGGGCTAAAAGCTCTTTATGGTAAATCTATGCCAATTAGAGGTGAAATTTTTGTATCATTTAAAGAGGATCAAAATGATGGAGTAGCAGGAGTAATTGCAAATGTACTTACACAAATTACAGGTGCGACAGAAAGCTTAGGATTTAAAGGAATTGGTGGTAATTTTGTACGGCATGATCTTATGAAATTTAATGATACTATTAACTCTAGTATAAAACTGCAAAGATTAGACAATGGCGATAGTGTAGAGGTGATTTACAATCCAAGTATGATTGCATCTGATCCTCGTCAACAAATACTAATGCAAAAAATAATGCAAAATAATGCCACTGTAACAGACAAAATTCTTTTTGGAAAATTATGGCAAAAACGAGTTGAAAATATATTCTTAAATATTGATACTGTAATCACTATAAAATAATGACGATAGAAAAATTTACAACAGAAGCCCAAACACTAAAAAAGTTTTTTGAGCTTCATTGTGACCATAAACATACCAATCAAACAGACCATTGTAAACAACTAGAATACAATGGTGAAAAAGTAAATATAGAACTTAAACTATGTAGTGAATGTATTGAGCTCATTCACTACTCTTTAGATAGGCTAATAGAGTGTCCCCATGATCCAAAACCTCGATGTAGAACTTGCCCAAACCCTTGCTACAGTAAAACTGAATGGAAAAAGGTAGCTAAGCTAATGCGATATAGCGGTATACACTTAGGTATATTAAAAATAAAAAAGTTTTTAAAATTTTAGCCCCTATTCCAGATAAAATAATTTTGGCTTTGTACCTAGATTTGATTTGAGTGTAAAATATTCTCTTGATTTTAGAGTTTTACTTATCTCACTTTGTGGATCATCCAAATCTCCAAAAATTCTTACTTTTGTAGGGCAAGTTAGCTGACAAGCAGTTGTAGTTTCTCCTCGTGCAAGTCTGGTATCTGCACAAAATAGACACTTATCTGTTATCTTTTTTCTTGTATCAATATATCTAGCATCATAAGGACAAGCTTTGATACAATCAAGGCTAAGATCACATCTATCATTATACAATCTTACTATGCCATTTTTATCTCGATAAATAGCATCATTTGGACATGCTTTTAGGCATGGTGCATCTTCACAATGTTGGCACTGAGTAGGCATATATCTTGTTTGAGTAAGATCAAGATCCCATATATCACCATCTGGCTCTGTAGTATCTATCCAAAGTCGATGATTATTTGCCCCTAGGTCAATACCATTTTCCTCTTTACAAGCTACTTCACACGCTTTACAATTTATACAAAGTTTATAATCAAATGCCATACCATAATTTGCCATTATATTTTCCTAATAGTTACATTCGTATGGTGCATAGTAGCACAACCATAAATTTTTTCAAATTTATCTTCTATTATCTCATTGTCATTTGCACCATTGTTATATGAATTGGTCATTGCTTCACTTGTACTATTAAATCCATGGGCAAACCACACAACTGATGGATGTATTTTATTGGTTGGGTAAGCTTTGATTGTTACACTACTTTGAGGGCTTTTTACCTCTACTATATCACCTAATTTTATCTCTAATTTTTTAGCTATTTTATTATTTATCCAAATATGATTTGTAGAGATAATATCTCTTAACATAGCGTTATTTGTAGTGGCTGTTTGTGTAAAGTTTACATATCTGCCTGTGATAAATCTAAAATGATTCTTAGCTACTTCAAAATTATATTCATCTCTCCAAGTTGGCATTGGATCAAAACCATTTTTTGATAATTTTTCAAGGTAACAATTTACTTTGTAATCCCGTTTTATAGTATAATATTTTTTATCTTCAGGATAATACTCATAGGTTTCATTAAATATCTCTTTATGATATTGCTCCATATTATCATACCACACCCCTTTTGATACTAAGTTATCATAAGCTTTTTGTCCAAAATGAGGTATAATAATATCTTTATTTCTTTGAGTTATACTTTTTTTATACAATTCCGTCAGATCATACCCACCATCAATATAAGCACCATCTTTTCCCAACTCTTTTATACTATCTTGTAACTCACTATCATATTTACAACTTATATCAAAAAGTGGTCTTGATAATTTTTTACCAAGACCTTTTAAAATATCTTGCATAGATTTTGACTCATATAATGGTTTTATAACTTGATTTCTTAATGCTAACGATGGTTCTAGTTTACCAAAACTAACCACCATATCTTCTCTCTCAAGGTAGGTACACTCTGGCAAAACCACATCTGCCATCATTGCAGTATCTGTTGGTATTGTGTCAAGAACTACAACTAGCTCCATCATATTAAGCATCTTTTTAGTTTTGGCTATATTTGGCATATTTTGCATAAGGTTATGTTTTCGTATAAACATAGCTTTTACGGGATATGGTGCTGTATTATTTACAACTTTATCTCTAAAATTTAACCAACTCCCACCCTTACTAGAACCATAAACTATACCATCAAGATCAAATCTCTCTTTGGTATTGTCATACATTGGAGTATTGATCTCTTCACTAGCTAAACTTATTGGTTGACCAAATATTATCCCACCTTTTCTATTGATACTTCCAGCTAAAGCATTTATAAGTACCATAGCACGACGAAGTTGAAAGTCATTTTTTGTCCATACACTTCTTCTACCCATATATAAAAGTGGTGCTATTGAACTAAAAAAGTCTTTTGTAAGTTGTTCAATTTTCTCTTTTGGTATTGCTGTTTTTTTACTTGCCCAAGTAGCAGTATATTTTTCTTTTAAAATATGACTTTTTAGTTTATCAAAATCTTTAAAATACTCTTTAACATACTGTTTATTGTAAAGGTTATTTTTAATTGCTATATAGATCATTGATAAGCAAAGAGCTAGATCAGTTCCTGGATTTATAGGCAAATACTGACTTGATTTAAGTGCTGTTACAGTTGCCCTAGGATCAACAACTACAAACTTCTTATTTACCAAATCAATACTATCAGGTGTAATCAAGCTTTCAAATCTATTTGCACCTAAAATAAGTACAAAATCACTCCCAGCTACATCCATCTCTCCAACATCACCAATAGTAAGTAGAGTAGCACCTAGCTTTGTATTTAGACAAATTGAACCCTCATCTAAAAAATTTGAACTTCCTATTTTATCTCCAAAGAATTTAATATATTCATCTTTGTTAAATCCCTCACCATTGCAGTATGCTATAGTTGAACGATTGTCTTTTTGAGTATCAATGATATTTACTAACTTATCTTTGATATACTCATAAGCCTCATCCCATGTAACTCTTTTGTATCTTCCATCACCCCTATTGCCTATACGAATAAGAGGATATTTTAATCTATCTTTATCATAAATAGCATCTATACCTGCATTTCCTTTTGGGCATAACATATTTCTACTTTTTGGAAAAAACTTATTTGGATTTAGTTTAGTTATTTTATTGTTTTCCACTTGAGCAAAACCAGCACATTTATTTCTACACATATTACATAAGTATGGTATATTGATTAATGTAGTTTGTACTTTATTAGACTGATTAAATAGCTGTGTATTTTTTCCAAATGATGAACTAGCATAGATACAAAGTGCTACACTACTTTTTAAAAATCTTCTTCTTGATGTTTCTATAAGTTTCATAAATAGATTGTACCATACTAGATATATTAATCAAGTAAAAAATAGAGATAAAAAAAGGGAGATGAATTAACATCTCCCTTTTTAATTATAATTATCAAAATTACCCAACAAATACTCTTGTAGAATCAAAAAATGATAACATGATTGTAACAACAGCAGAAACTGCTAATAAAATTCCAATTACTCTATCCATTTGATCCCCTTTATTTATTGATCCACAATTTGTGGTTCTCTGGACTATTTAATTTTAGTCCATTTAAATCTTGATTTACTTCATAATAGTTCTCAGCATTTGCTGCTTGAGAACCTATAGCTGCTATAGATAATCCTGCAAGAATTGATAACAACAATACAGTTGCAATAATTCCACCAGTAAGACCATTTAGAGCCATTATACCTCTTTCACTATCATTCATTTTTACAGGTAATGACATATTATTCTCCTATACTTCTTAAGTAATTAGCAACAGCTTTTACTTGTGTATCTGATAATCTACCATCAAAACTTGGCATTGTACCAATTGTTGATTTTTTACCATCTTTTAAGATTGTAGCAATAATTTTATCACTATATTCTCTAATATTTGGCGCAACATAATCCATACCTTTACCATCTTCACCATGACATGATGAACAAGCAGCAAAAGATGCTGGAGCAGTACCTTTGAATCCACCAGCTACATAAGCAGCGATATCTTTAGCATCTTGACCAGAAGCCATACCTGCAGGCATACCACCTGGATATGCAGATTTAAAGTTGTTTGCACCATTTTCAATAGTAGCTAAAACAGAAGCTTCAGCAATTCTTTTTGTTAAATCCTGTGCTTTACCTTCAATACCTTCAGCATCAACACCGTGACATGGAGCACATTGTACTAAGAATACTGATTGACCCATACCAACTAAATCTTCTTTAGTAATATTTGCCCATTTAGATTCAAATTTACCTTGATACTCTAAAGTCTCTTCATTGTATTGACCAATTTGTGAAAATTGATTTGTTGGGTATCCGATAAAGAAATACCACATCATCCAAATGATTGTACCTATAAAAGCCAATCCCCATCCTGTAGGAATATTGTTACCGTATTCACCAATACCGTCCCAATTTTCCTCTTTTAACTCACCAGTAGCTGTATCATTCTTAATCTGATTTACATACTTTAATGCTACGAATACTGTAATACCAATAATTGCAAAACCTGCAAGCATTGTAAGGTCATTGATATAATCTTCACCCAGTTGAAATGAATCACCCGCCATGAAGAAAGTAGCCGCCATTAATGCAGCGATAAGAATAATACCACCTATTACCATAGATTTCATACTAGCTATCTCCTTTTTTTAATTTTATTTACTATTATCTCTACTAGCATCAATTTGATTTTCATCATCTTTTTGCCGTTTTTCTAAAGGTTTTGATTCTATATTATCGTCAAGGACAAGGCTTGAGTACTGTTCAAAGTCTCTCTCACCTGTTTTGTCCCTTTTGTATATAGAGTATGCATAACTATAGAATACGACAAAGACTAAAGTCATTAGACCAAATTTAGCATAAGCTTGTATTGTCATTAATGTTTCGTATTCCATTTTAAACCTTTATTTTAGAGAATTTAAATATGCAATTAATGCAACAATTTCTGGAATATCACCATTAGCAACTGCATCTTTTACATTTTGATTTTTCATGTTAGCTGCAATTTTCTTAGCTTCAACAAGTGCTTCAGCTTTTGCGTCATTCCATGAACCTAATTTAGGATTATCACCTTTGTCATACGGAACACCAAATACCTCTTTTTGAGTATTAGCATTTGCATAAGCAGTAGCCACATCAGCTTTATTAGTAAACATATGTGGGTACTTAGGCATAATTGAACCAGGTACAATTGATGAAGGATCCATCATATGATTTTCATGCCAATCAGTTGTTCTGTAGTTACCAATTCTATGTAAATCTGGACCAGTTCTTTTTGATCCCCATAAGAATGGTCTATCATAGGCATACTCACCACTCATAGAATACATACCATATCTATCAGTTTCTGATTTAAATGGTCTAACTAATTGAGAGTGACATGCATTACAACTATCTTTAATATACACTTGTCTACCAGCTAACTCTAAAATAGTGTATGGCTTAGTACCAACTGTAGGTTGTGATTGTTTAGCAAAATCAGGAATAACTTCTATAATACCTGCAAATGATACAAATAAAAATACAAATACCGTAAAGAAAAATGGTCTTTGTTCTAACCAATGAAACATATTAACCCCTTTCTCTTAAGCGCCCATAGGCGATGCGTTTGTAGGTTCTTTATCAAGAATTCTACCACAAGTAGCTGTTTTATACATATTATATGCAAAAATAAAGAATCCTGATAAGAACATCAATCCACCTACTGCTCTAATAGTGTAGTAAGGGTGAAGTACTGTAACTGTATCGATAAATGAGTATAATAAAGAACCATATTCGTCATACGCTCTCCACATCATACCTTGAGTAATACCTGCAATCCACATAGATGTAAAGTATAATACAATAGCAGTTGTTTGTAACCAGAATTGTGTTTCCATTAATGATTTAGAGTAAATCTCTCTACCATACATTCTAGGAGCCATATGGAATAATGCAGACATTACCATAAATGCAACCCAACCAAGAACACCATCGTGAACGTGACCAGGAATCCAGTCAGTAAAGTGAGCAATAGCATTAACAGATTTAATAGCTTGGATAGGACCTTCAATAGTTGATAACATATAGAAAGTAGAAGCCATAACCATAAATTTAATTAATGGAGATGATTGTAGTTGACCCCACTCACCTTTCATAGTAAGAAGCATATTAATTGCTGATCCCCATGATGGTAAAATAAGTACAACAGACATTGCAGAACCCATAGTTTGCATCCAATCAGGAACAGTACTATAGATAAGGTGATGTCCACCAGCCCATAAATAAACAAACATTAATCCCCAGAAAGCTAAGATAGAAAGTTTATAAGAATAAACATTTTGTCCAGATTCTTTTGGAAGGAAGTAATAAATCATAGCAATAATAGGAGTTGTGAATACGAATGCAACAGCATTATGTCCAAACCACCATTGTACTAGTGCATCATTTGTTCCAGCATATAATGAAATAGAATGCATCCAAGAACTTGGTGCTCCATTTGCAAATAACATTGTAGGAACTTCCATATTATTAAATAAGTATAACATTGCAATTGCAACGAAACAAGCTATATAATACCATAAAGAGATATATAATGTTCTCTCTCTTCTAATACCGATAAGTCCAAATATAGACACACCCCATAGAACCCACCAAACTACAACCAATAGATCTATTGGCCATTCTAATTCAGCATACTCTTTTGAAGTTGTAATACCTGAAATTAAAGTTACTACTGCTAAAAGAATTGTAATAAAATATAACACGAAGTGTAATTTTGCTACTCCCATTAAAAATGGAGATTCTTTTAAAGAAACTTTTAATACTCTTTGACCTACATAATACCATGTAGCAAAGATACCACTAAGAGTAAAACCATACGCCACACCATTTGTGTGTAAAGGTCTTAATCTACCGAAAGTACCATATTCACCAGCTAAGTTACTTAGAGCTGGAAATGCCAGTTGAAATGCTAAAATAACACCAACAGTCATACCTATAATACCAAACAGAATTGTTGCAAAAGTAAAGGCTTTTGCTATTGAATAATCGTACTCAATTGTTGCACCGTTCTGCATCAACATCCTCCTTAAGTTTAAAATAAAGCCACGCAAGACGCCACTTATTGCTGGAAGTTTAACAAAAATTGATTTAAATCAAGTTGAAAAGATTGATTGTTTGTTAATTTTATATTATTAATTTTTTTTGTTAATCTAATAAAAAGATATGATAAGTCAATTTCAACTAATATTAAGAATTGTTAAGATATCATTTCATTGTTAAATTATATTTGTAATTAATTATTGCAATCAAAAGAAAGGTAAAATATGTTAAAAACTATTTTTAAAACTATATCATTAAATACTCTCCTGTGTGTATCTCTTTTAGCTGAACAATCTGCTATACCCGATAATAAAAATTATCAAACTGATACAACAATGTCAACTACACTAGATGGTACAGTAACTAAGTTAACAACTAAATTACTTAATAGTAGTAGAATTAAAGCAGAAAACTTAAGTGATATTTTGATCACATCTTTTTCTAATATTGATCAATCTAATAAAAGTACATTATTTGGTAAAACAATATCTGAGAGCCTATTTAATGAGTTATTTACTAGAGGTATTAATGTAACTGATAATTCTGTTAATGCAATATCTGACCTTAAATTGACTTACAAGAATAAAAATACAACAATTAGTACAAAATATATTTTGATTGGTAATTACTCAATTTTAAACAATAAATTATTGATCAATAGTAGAATTTTAAATAATATATCAGGTGAAGTGATAGCATCAGCAAGAATATATTACAATTCAGTTAATAATTGTCAATTACTTGAAAATTGTAGAAAAATACCTATTGTTTCACATGATTCATCAATAGCAAATTGCTCTATACTTACATCTCAAAGAGTTGCTAATAAAAATAGAACAAAAAGAGATAGTAAACGAAATACTATGACAAGACAAACTTATAAAACTATAAGTTTAATTCAATAGGATAATAATATGTTAAAAACAATAAAAAAATCATTTTTGGTATCAATTTTTAGTATCTCTACACTTTATGGTACTAGTAATGTAGAGATCTCTAATAGTGGAACTGGAGATTTTCTAATAGCTCCTTTATATATAGCTTCTGGTGATATTTGTAGTAGAATTAAAGTTATGAATACTAATGATTCAAGCTCAATATTAGCAAAAGTAACTATCAGAGAAGGGATAGCCTCTCATGAAGTTGATCTACCTATCTTTTTATCTCCTGGTGATGTATGGGAAGGTAATATTTGCCAAGTAGAGAATAAAGTAATATTAACTAGTACAGATGATTCTAATCATCCATCTACAAAAGATATATTAAAAAATGGTATCGATCTTATGGCTCATAGTTCAACTACTAGCTATAGAGAGAGTGATTATAACAAAGGAAATGTAGAATTAAATGGTAAATTATTTCAACTAAATGAGATACAAAAAACAAATCTTAATTTTACTCGTGGTTATGTAGAGATCTACCCTATTGCACAATTTAACGAAGGTAGTAAACGAAAAGTTAATAAAAATATTTTAGTAGAAAGATGGGACAGATTAATTGAAGGTGAAAAAAACAATCCTAAATTAAGACAAAATGGTGTCGATGAATCTAGCTTAAGTGGGCTTATATCATTTAATACTGCCGATCAAGAAACTTCAACAATAAAAATGACTGCATTTAAAAATGTACACAATACTCAAATCATAGGTGAAGCAATAAATTATACTAGTGATAGTGATGCTAATATACTTTTAAGTAAAGATAGTAAAATCCAAATACTAAAATTACTTCAAAAGAAAACATTATCATTTACATACGATAATAGTGGAATAAATCAGTACATATACATATCATTTCCTTTTAGCCATAAAGAGAAACAATCAAGAAGATATAAACTTATCATAAGAGATATGAATGAAAATAAATATATCATGGTATTCTCACCAAAATTTATTATGCATAATGAGTTAGCTTTAATTTCAGTTGAAGAGTTAATTGCAATTACACATAATAAAATAAAATATAAAAAAGGTATGATTCAAATCAAAGATATAATCAACAATGATCCAGCACAGTTAGGTAAAAATCAAAATGGATCAATGATACCTATCATTGCACGAATATCTAAAATTGGTGGTAAAGATTTAATGATCAATGGGGAATATATACCAGTCAAGTAATCTTTAAAGATTACCTGATACTACATGAGCTAAAAATATCATATTATCATTCCATTTTTTAGCTAATGGACTAATAGGTACAACTTTTATATTTAACTCTTTTGCAATTTGAGTTGCTACTTTTATTGAAAACTCTGGTGCTGTCAATATTGCTTTTACTTTGGCTTGTTTTGCTTTAATTATAAGCTTTACAATATCTCTAGGCTTTGGATTTTTACCATCTACCTCTATTGGTAGTTGTACTAAATTATAATCTCTTGCAAAGTATCCCCATGCAGGATGAAAAACCATAAATTTAGAATCTTTAGGAGTGTCTTTTAAAATAGTTTTTATAGCTAAATCTAACTCATCTAACTCTTTTAAAAATTTATCATAATTATTTTTATAGTAAGTTTTATTTTTTAAATCATTTTTTACTAAACTATTATAAATATTGTTAGCTATAATTTTTACATTTTTAGGTGATGTCCAGATATGTGGATCTTTGTTTTTTTTTATCACTCCATAACCTAAATCTATCACTTTCATATTATGATTTTGATTTGTAAATCTTGTTAACCATACTTTTTCAAACTCAACACCAATAGAAAAATAAATATCTGCTTTTGCTATATCTTTCATCTGTGATGGTTTTGGTTCATAAGAGTGTGGAGAGCTTCCTGGTTTTACCATAAGAGTTACTGATACTTTATTGCCACCAATCTTTTCTACAAATACTTTTTGAGGTACTACACTTACTATAGTATTTAATTTTGCATTTGCAATACTAACACTA
>Ga0256827_10002451_pt1 | contig 11960 bp, 8 predicted proteins | sample CV84metaG_FD_185977 | JGI IMG/M metagenome (GOLD analysis project Ga0256827, IMG submission 185977) | Hydrothermal vent microbial communities from East Pacific Rise, Pacific Ocean - CV84 | ecosystem: Environmental > Aquatic > Marine > Hydrothermal vents | place: Pacific Ocean: East Pacific Rise... | reverse complement strand
AAACAGGGGTTTTATGAAAACAAAACCACAAAAGAATGATTTAGGCGGACTGACCCCTTTGATGAATAAAATATTTTTTTTCCTTTCTGTTCTTTTTTTATTTGGATGTAAAAATCATGGCTCTTCTGTTGAAGAAAAGCGGGTTTGGAATGATACGGGTACAAATATAAGCGTGAGTACAGTGTTAAGTACTTCTTGTTGTAGATGGGATTCAAGGGAAAATTTATATCAACAAATTGCTGTTCTTTCAAAAAGGAAGAGAGAAAAGCTTTATGCTCTTGTTGAAGAGATTTCTTGTCCTGAAAACTTTTCTTCGAGATATGAGGATCAGAATAAACTTCTTAGTGAAAAGTGGTATAAGTTGGGATATGCGTATGCTCTTGTTTCTAAATGTTCGGATTGTGTTAGCAAAACAGACGTGCTTCCTACTTTAGATAAAGAAAAAATCGCAATTTATTCTTGGGAAAAGGGGGTTGAAGATGTTTTGGGTTTATATGTTGAATATCATTCGCTTTTTTCTCGTTTGAAAAGCATAAAAATACCTGAGAATAAAAATCTTTATTCCGTTTGTAGAAGAGCTAAAATTATTCGTTCAAAAAAGGTTTGTCAAAACGATCAAGAGGAATGGCTTTTTTTGGCCTATATGAATTCTGCCGACGGGAATGTGATTAAAATAGAGAATGAGTCAGCGTATTATTATCAAACCAATTTGGTTTATTCTGTTAAAATATATGTAAATAATGTTGAGAAAGAAGGTCTTTCGTCCGAGTTTATTATTTTAGATCTTATTGTATATGATCTTTCAGAGGGGCAGCACTATTTTTTAGGAGATATAGTTCTCTTTTCGTGTAAAAAAACAGCACGACCCGAATGGATTAAAAAAGGTGCTAAGCTCAATTTGTTAGTGGATAAAAAAACAGGTCAGATTTTAGGTCTTAAAAAGTGAGAAGCGTGTTGTGAAAAAACAATTATATGGGAATCTTCTAGTTTTGCTCTTATTTGCTTTTGAAAGCGTTGCTGTCAGTCCGATTTGTCGGAATTCAATAAAAGATTTGCAACGTCAAATATCGATGCTTTCGGAAGAAAAGAGGGGAGAGGTGTATAAACTTTCCAAACAGGTTTCTTGTCCAGAAAACCTTCTTTTGAGGTTTGAGAAACAGGATAAAGAGAGATGTGAAAAATGGTATAAACTTGGATATGCTTATGCACGTACATTAAAAATTGATTCAACATCACCACAATGGAAGCTACTGATATATGCAAGCGAAAATAAAGAACAAATAGAAGTGATTGCGTGGGAAAAAGGGATTATAGATGCTGTTTCGATTGAGGAACTGCGATTTCAATCCCTTCTATTTAGGCATAAAAAAGGAGTCCAATTTCCTCCAAAACGAATTTTATATTCGTATTGCGAAAGGCTACAAATTATTAACTCAAAGCAGATTCAATATAACAATAAAGACATTTGGTTTCTCCTTTCGCACAGAAAGGATAACGATAAGAAAATTCAGAGGATTTCGCCTTTTGATGCTTACTTTAAAAAGAGATCAATAGATAATGTTTCTGTGTTTGTGAATAATATTAAAATAACAAATCTTAATACGGATGCAGTCATTGTAGATTTTATTGTGTATGGATTTCCTACTAATAAAAGATACTTTTTAGGGGATACTTTTCTTTTTTCGTGCAAGAAAAAGGATCTGCCTAAATGGGTAAAGCTACGAGCTAAATTGACGTTGTTGTTTGATAAAAATAAAAATTCCATTTTAGGAATAGCTAGAAAAGGGGGCAGTCTGAAGTGAAAAGGGGTCAGAGTGAAGTAACCCCAGTTTAGTGGAGAGCTAAAAGGGAGGGTTGGGTTTTAGAGTGCTAATCTGTGGATAAAAGATCCTGTTCATTTATGTTTATTAACGGTTTCTAAATTCGTACTCATCCGAGAGATCTGGGTTAATTTTTTTTTAGCGAGTTTTGGCGGATAAAAGAATCTGGTTGTTTGGTCAAAAAGAAATGGGGGGAGCTGTTTTTTTTTATTTTTTTTGGTTGAGTGGATCGATTGTTCGTGATACGAACAGTTCGTTATGAAAACTATTTCGATGGAAAAATTTAGTGCGTTTATGTCGCAGGCGTTGCCTGAGATTATGGCGGTATTGATGCGGGAGGACCATAGTGCGGTTTCTCAGGGGAAGATGACGTTGCCTCAGTTTTGGGCGTTGTATCATATTGATCAGAGTGGGGCGTTGACGTTGAATGGATTGGCGGAGCGGATGGAGCGTAGTAAGTCGACGATTTCGGTGTTGGTACATCGTTTGGTGGAGCGTAAGTTGGTGAAGCGAACGCGAAATAAGGCGGATCGGCGGGTGGTTTATTTTTCGCTTACGTTGACGGGGGAGCGTCTTATTAAGGAGATGGCGGAGACTCGGGAGGCGAGTGTTCGTAAGATGTATTCGGTTTTTTCGGCGGAGGAGCGGGCTTTATATCAATTGTTGGTGAAAAAGATGTTGGATTCTTCTGCTCGGTTAGTGGTGTTTTTTTTGATGATGATGTTGCTGGTTGGTGGGGGGCGTGTGTTTGGGGAAACGTCGCATTCTTATTCGTTAAAGGAGAGTGTGAAGATTGGATTGCAGAAGTCTCTTTTGGTTGCGAATGCGAAGCGTGAACGGGCGATTGCTCGGTCGAAGAAGGCGGAGTCTCTTTCGTTGGCGATTCCTCAGGTTCGGGGTGTGGCGGATTATTTTTTATATGATGATGAAAATATAACGGAGTCGGGAAGTTCGCGTGCGGGATTAGAGGCTTCTTGGAAGGTTTTTTCGGGGGGACGGACGGCGTCGGCATTACGGGCGGCAGATATTTATAAGGGGTTAACGTCGGATCAGGAAAGACGTATCAAAACGACTCAGGTACGTGATATTGCGTTTGCTTATTATAAGGTGCAGTTGGCTAATGCTCAGGTTGATGTGTTGCAGCAGTCGGTAAAACAGTTGAAGGATTTTGAGTCTGAGACGGAAAAAAAATATAAAGCGGGGACGGCGTCTGAGTTTGATTGGTTGAGTGCAAAGGTTGCTTTGGCGAATGAAAAACCTCGATTTATTGCGGCACAAAATCGGTTGAGTCTTGCGCGGGCATCGTTTTTGAAGGAGACGTTTATTGAGGATCAAAATTTTCGTCTTTCGGATCCGCTTGAGTTTGTTTCGATGAAGGTAAAGATGCAGGATATGATTGCGCTTGGATTGCAAAAACGGCCTGAATTATTAGAAAAGTGGGCGAGTGTTCATTTGCGAGAAGAGGGGATAAAACAGGAGAAGAGTGCGTATTATCCTGATTTGGATTTGATTGGTACGTATAATTATTCGGATCCTGATCCGTATGGTTTTATGCCGGGGTCTAGTGGGGATGGCTGGAAAAATCATTGGAGTGCTGGGGTTCGTTTAACGTGGGATCTGTTTGATGGGGGTCGCCGAAAGGCTCGGGTGGGCATTAAGACGATTCGGATGGCAATTGAGCGGGATCAATATATTGATTTGCGGCGTGCGATTACGTTGGAGATTCAGGCGTATTGGTTGCGTGGTCGTGATAGCGCGGAGGTTATTCGTGCTACGGAAGAGAATGTTGCTTTGGCAAAACGGGCGTTGGAGATTTCTCGCGCGCGATTTGATGCGGGATTGGGTCGAAATTTAGAGGTGACACAGGCGAACTTAGAGCTGAGTAAGGCGAAGTTGGCTCGACTTATAGCATTATATGAATATGTGAATGCGGTGGTGGGTTTAAAATATGCCACGGGTACGTTGTTGGAGGAGTTTGAAGATGAATGAAAAGAGTTCAATGAATAAAATTTTGTATGGAGCTGTTTTTGCTTTGTTGATAGGGATTGTTTTGTTGGTCTCTTTTAAACCGAAAGAAAAGGTGAAAAAGCCGGTTAAAGAGAGTGCTCAACCTGTTGTTGTTCTTTGTGTTGAGAAGATGGATCATCAAGAAGTAATCTCTTTGCCTGCTTTGTTAGAAGCCACGTTTGATGCCACATTGGCGGCGGAGAAGCCTGGACGAGTGGTTCGTATTTTGGTGGATCGCGGGGATGGGGTTAAAAAAGATCAGTTGCTTTTACAGATTGATGATCGTACAGAACGCGCGATGTTGAAACGGGCGGAGATTGTTTTGAGTGATGCAAAAAAAGCATTTAACCGTTTTGAGCGTTTGAAAAAAGAGGGGGCGGTGGCAGAGAGTGAATACGATCGAGTGGATAAAGAAAATATTGTGGCAGCCGCTCGTTTGGATGAGATGAAGGTTGTTATTGAAAAGTGCCAAGTTCGCTCTCCAGAAAAGGGCGTTATAAATGATCGGTTTATCGAGGAGGGGGAATATGTGCTTCCTGGAACGCCGCTTTTTCAGGTGGTTGATGATTCGGAGATTAAGGTGGTTTTGCAGATCCCAGAAAAAGATATTTTTTCTATTAAACGGGGGGAGAAAATGACCTTTAAAATTCAATCGATAAAGGATCGAACGTTTGAGGGGACGGTTTCGTTTGTTGCGGTTCAAGCGGATGCGCAAAACAATGCATTTCGAGCCGAATTGCGTGTTTCTAATACAGATCATCAACTGCGACCTGGGATGATTGCACGGGTTTTGTTTAAGCGAGGGATGCGTAAAAAGATGGTTTCTTTGCCTGTTTCGGCGGTTTTGCCTTCAAAGGGCGATCATATTGTTTTTCTTGTGAAAGAGGGTCGGGCGGTTCGACGTAAGGTAAAGATTGCTCGTTTAAGTTTAACTCAAGCGTTGATTTATGAAGGATTACATCGAGGGGATGTGGTGGTGGTTGAAGGAAATCGAACGATTTCGGACGGGCAACGGATTAAGATTATAGATCGGGAAGTAAAAAAATGATTTTAACCCGTTATGCTATAAAATTTAGAACGGCCGTTTTTGTTTTTATGAGCGTGTTGGTGGGAACGGGCGTGGTTGCGTATCGAACGCTTCCTCGGGAAGGCTCTCCTGATATTACGATTCCGCAAATATTTATTACGGCTCCGTATCGAGGAACGGCTCCCGAAGAGTTGGAAAACTTAGTGGTTATTCCGATCGAAAAAAAATTGAGCGAGTTGGGAAATGTAAAAAATATTACTTCGATAGCGAGTGATAGTTTAGCTGTTTTTGTGGTGGAATATTTGGATGGCGTTGATATTGATACCGCCATTCAGCAGGTAAAAAATAAGATTGATTTAGCAACGCCTGATCTCCCCAAAGATTTGGATGAACCGAGTGTGGAAGGATTTAATTTTAGTACGGATATTCCAATCATGCGTTTTTCGTTTTCGGGGGAATCCGATATCGACCGGCTTAAAAGTGTGGCCGAAACGGTTCAAGATAAGATCGAGGCTCTTCCGGGGGTTCGCGAGGCGCGTATTGTGGGAACACGTGAACGTGAAATCCGCATTGAATTTAATCTGGCTCGTCTGATTGCGTATCGGTTGCCGCTGAATCAAGTGGTTGCGTTGATTGCTAAAGAAAATGTAACTTTTTCTGCGGGAACGATAGAGGTGGATGGAAACAAGATTCAAGTGCGGGTGCCTGGTGAGTTTTCGTTGCCGACGGAGTTGCCGAGCTTGGTGGTGGCCGAACGAGATGGGCATCCGGTTTATCTTCGGGATGTGGCAAATGTTTTAGATACGTTTAAGGATCTAAAAACGATTTCTCGCATCAATGGAAAACCGGCGGTTTCGGTTGAAGTTTTTAAGCGAGCTGGAGAGAATTCGGTTCATTTGATTGATCAAATTAAAACATTTCTTAAGCCTGAGCTATTGCCTCCTGGTATTCAAATGACGTTGGTGCAGGACGATTCAAAGAAAGTTCGCGATATGCTTTCGGAGTTGGAGAACAACATCGCTTCGGGTTTTATTTTGGTTATTGTGGTGTTGTTGATTGCGATGGGCCGTCGCAATAGTTTGTTTGTTGGATTAGCGATTCCGTTCTCGTTTTTAATCTCGTTTAGCGTGATGTCTTTGTTGGGCATTACGATGAATATGGTGGTTCTTTTTTCGCTTATTCTTGCCGTTGGAATGCTTGTGGATAATGGCATTGTGATGGTGGAAAATATTTATCGATTGCACGGGGAGGGGCTTTCCCGAATGGATGCGGCACGTCAGGGCGCAGCGGAAGTGGCGTGGCCTGTGGCGACTTCTACGCTAACGACTTTGGCTGCTTTTTCGCCTTTACTCTTTTGGCCCGATATTATGGGCGAATTTATGAGTTATATTCCTCAGACGCTTATTATCACGCTTACGTCGTCGCTTTTTGTTGCATTGGTGGTGAATCCAGCGCTCTGTTCCGTTTTAATAAAAAAACCAAAGTCCATCGAAAAGAAGGTTCATCCTTTTGTTCTTGGATATGAAAAGGGATTGCGCAAAGCGCTGAATTATCGAAAATCCATTCTTTTGCTGGGTATTCTTTTGCTTATTTTTAGTACCCAATTATACAAACGATTTGGACGGGGCGCGCAACTTTTTGTAGATACTCAACCCCGTGCTGCTCAGATAGAAGTTCGCTATCCCGAAGGAACATCAATCGAAAAAGTGGATCAAACCCTCCGAACCATTGAAGCTAAATTAGGGAAATATAAAGACATCGAATTTATTCTAGCCAATAGTGGACAAGGTGCAGGATCTGAAGTGCAAAAAGCTTCGACGGGAACCCATCTTGGAAATCTATATATAAAATTTGTGGATGAAAAAGATCGAAAAGAAAATACCTCTGAGTTGGTTAAAGATTTTCGACAACGAATTGGACAAATTCCTGGCGCAAAAATTACTGTAAAAAAGATTCAAGAAGGGCCACCTCAAAAACCACCGGTGAATATTGAGATTTCGGGTGAAAACTACGATCAGCTCAACGAAATTGCTACTGAAGTTAAACGAAAAATTAGCTCCGTTTCTGGGCTTGTGGATCTGCATTCCGATTACGAATCATCTTTGCCAGAGCTCCGTTTTATCGTGGATCGTGAACGGGCCAGTATGCTAGGACTGAGTACGGCAGAGATTGGTTTCTTTTTACGAACAGCACTATATGGAACGGAATCTATTCGAAAGTTTCGGGCAGGGGAGGATGAATACGACATCACGGTTCGGCTTCCTCTAACCAGTCGGAAACAGCTTAATTTGTTAAATGAAATCTATATTCCAAGAGCTCGTAAGAATCCTGTTCCGCTTTCATCGGTTGGATCTTTTCATTACACGGCGGGGCGCGGAACGTTACATCGCAAGAATCAAAAACGAGTTATTACGATCTCGGGCGATAAAGATGGGCGCGAATCGAATGAGTTGCTTGCCGATATTATCCCGATTGTGAATCAAATAAAACTTCCGCCAGGTTATGCGATCACGTATACGGGCGATAAAAAAGAGCAGCAAGAATCGGCCGATTTTTTATCGAAAGCATTTGGCTTAGCTCTCGCAGGTATTTTAGTGATTCTTGTATTGCAGTTTAATTCGGTCTTGCTTCCTTTTATTATTTTAATCTCTATTTTTCTCTCCATTATTGGTGTGATGTGGGGGCTTCTCATTACCCACATGTATTTTAGTATTGTTATGACCGGAGTTGGGATTATTAGCCTCGCGGGTATTGTGGTGAACAACGCGATTGTTTTGGTCGATTGTATCAATCAACTTCGGGGGGATGGACTCTCTTGTACGGAAGCCGTGATTAAGGCAGGACGATTGCGTCTGCGTCCTGTTTTATTAACTGCCATTACCACTATTTTGGGACTTATTCCTATGGCTATCGGTTTTGGATTCGATATTCATACCTTCCGATTCACCTTTGGTGGAGCTACTTCGGCATGGTGGGCGCCTATGGCGATCGCTGTTATTTTTGGTCTCGCTGTTTCTACGCTACTAACCCTTATTTTAATTCCAATTATGTACAGTATTGTTGACTCCATCGCAACGCGCTTGCGTCAGATGCTTAATATATCGGACCACTAAATGGGATTTCACCGTTGCGATCCCTTTTTTTCTTTTGGTAGGTTGACGGGAATAGCAGTTGACCTTTGTCTAAAAATTACCGTAAATTCGGGGTTTTAATTAAGGCGATCAAGAACAGGTGCCTGTTTCTTTTTTTATGAGTGTAGAAAATATTCATTTTGATAATGCAAATGAAGCACGTGAGATAACGGATCTCTTTAAGGACGTTTTTAAAACGCTGGAGTCTGATCTGACGTTGCAAATGTTGCTGCGGGATATGAAGCTTTCTCTTGAAGGCGACGAGGCAAAACGCTTTGCGGCTTTTGTTGACTCGGTGCGCTCTGCTCGGAATACCATGGCATTGGATGTTCAGGCTATCAATTATGCGTATAATATGTTTCGTCAGGGTGAAGAAAATGTTTTTAAAAAATTAACTCAAGTTCGAGTTGAAGTGGGACCACGTAAACCAGCGGTTTATCCAAAAACATTGGGGCAACAGATTTATCTCAAGGCCATTTCGGATTATAGTATTGTGTTTGGTAGCGGTCCGGCAGGAACGGGTAAGACATATCTCGCGATGGCGATGGCCATTTCAGCATTGTTGAAGGGCGAGGTGAATCAAATTATTTTAACGCGTCCAGCCATCGAGGCGGGGGAGAGTCTGGGGTTTTTGCCTGGTGATTTTAGACAGAAGGTTACGCCTTATTTGCGCCCACTTTATGATGCGCTTCATCATATGTTGCCCGTCGATATGATTGAAAATTATTTGGAGCGAGGAATGGTAGAGGTGGCTCCTTTGGCATATATGCGTGGACGAACCATGAATCACGCTTTTGTAGTGCTTGATGAGGCACAAAATACAACACCTCAACAAATGTTAATGTTTTTAACGCGTTTGGGATTCGATTCAAAGTGTGTGATTACAGGAGATCCTTCGCAGATTGATTTGCCAAAAGGGAAGTGTTCTGGATTGTTGGAAGCGCAGGATGTATTGCGTGATGTGGATGGAGTGCAGTTTGTGGAGCTAAGTGAATGCGATGTGGTTCGTCATTCGCTTGTTCAAAAGGTCATTGAAGCGTATCGAAAAAAACGATCTGTCTGATTTTTCTTGGGAGTTATTTGTTATGAAAAAACAATCTAAAAAGAAGCCGAAAAGAGATATGGCGGAACGTAAAACAAAAACGAAACGAATGAGTAATGTTTCGTATAAAAAAATCGCCATGGGTTTGGGACTTTGGATTTTTGTGGTTTGGCTCTTTTTCGGGCAGGGCGTTTTACGGCATATTAATATTAGTGAAGGACAACGGGCTCCATCAAATATCACGGCTGATGTCGATTTCGATTGTGAGGACTTGAGTGAAACAGCTTTTGTTCGAACAAAAGCGAGAGCGGCGGTTCCGCCTGTTTTTGTGATTAATCCTATTCCGGTAAATAAGACGCTTCGGCTCTTTTCGACCCTCTTTAATCGGCTTGAAAAACATGCAAAAGCCACATCTAAAGATGAAGCGGAACGGATTGAACGTTCTATAAATGATCTCTTAATCGGCTCTTCGGTTGGATTAACAGGAAAAGATTTAATTGAAGCGATCTCTTCCAATCGAATTGTAGCAACAAAAAAATCATTACTCTCCTCCATTAAAAAAGTAATGGAAGCCGGCGTTTTGTCAGAGACCTCTCGTAAGATCCGGTTTTATGATACCTCGATTCATTCGTTGATGCTTGCGGATCAAAGTGGAAGTACACGAAAAATCGTTCCTCAAGAATCGGTCTATTCGGTTAAAGAGGCGACTCGTAAAATTGCAGAATTAATTCCAAATAAAAAAGCGCGTAAAGTAATCGAAAATATTCTGAGTTCTGTGGTGGAAGAAAACTTAACGTATAACGAAGTAATTACAAAGGAACTGCGCAAAAAAGCTTCAGATACTGTGGCTCCTGTTATTAAACATTATCCTGCAGGAAGTACCCTTATAAGGGCAGGGGACTCGGTTACCACTCAGACACTATTGTTGTTGCTTAGAAATGAAGAAGCTCGAAAAAAATCACAAGATCGTTTAGAACAATTTTTTGAAGTCATTGGAAATGGAATTCTACTTCTGGCGGGATTAATTGCCATTCTTTTTATTCTACATATTGTTGCACCAAAGGTTCTTTCTCAATCTCGTCAGATTTTTCTGCTCATTCTCCTCTCTATTATTTCATTAACATTGGCTCGGGTATTGATGTATCTTTCCTCTCAATACGCGATTATGTCCTCTTCTTTATTGATGTACCTTTTGCCACAAGCATTGACCGTTTTGCTTGCTGGAATTCTACTTGATGGACGAGCAGCGATCTGTTTGGGCCTTTGGATAAGTTTTGCAACTGCAGTCTTATTTGACCAATCCTTTAATGTTTTTGCACTAAGCTTATTTATTACAGTCGCCGCAACAGGAACGGCTCGAAATATTCATCGTCGCTCTAGTCTTTTTCATGCAGGACTTTGGGTTTGTGCCATAAAAGTGTTATTTGTTCTCATCTCTGCGATCTTTAATAAACCTGTTTTTTCAGTCGTTATTGGACAGGTTGTGGCATCTATTCTTTCTGGAATGCTTTCGGCGTCTTTGGCATTGCTCTTCATTCCCTTCTTTGAAAAACTCTTTAAAATTACTACCGATATTACTTTGCTTGAACTTTCAGATATGGGAAATCCCCTCTTACAAAAAATGGCGATTCAAGCCCCAGGAACCTATCACCACTCTTTAATGGTGGCCACTCTTTCGCAAACCGCCGCAGAGGCGATTGGTGCAAATCCGTTACTTGTACGTGTTTGCGCGTATTATCATGACATTGGAAAAATGGCTAAACCTGAGTTCTTTACCGAAAATATTCAACAAAAAGAAAATCCACACGATGAACTCTCTCCACACATGAGTGCATTAATTATCTCTTCTCACGTCAAAGAAGGTCTGGCTCTTGCTCGCCGAAATAAATTACCACAACCCATTTTAGACGGAATTGAACAACATCATGGAAATGGGCTTATTGGTTTCTTTTTCCAAAAAGCAATGGCACAAAAAGCAGATTCCGAAGTCATTAATGATGCAGATTTTCGGTACGGTGGACCGCCTGCCATCTCTCCAGAAATGGCAATTCTTGCACTTGCCGATACCGCAGAAGCGGCATCTAGATCTCTTGAAAAGCCTTCTCTTCCTAAAATAGAAGCTTTGATGAATGATCTTTTCGCGGCAAAAATTAAAGATGGACTTCTCGATCATGCCGAGCTTACCTTGGCACAAATTAATGATATTAAAGCGGCTTTTGTTTTTTCGCTTTCAAATATGTTGCACGGTAGAATCCCTTACCCAAAAGATCATGAAAATAACACTTCTAAATCAACAAAAAAAACATCCTCTTCATCCGAAACACATTCAGATGTGGATGAACTGGCTAAGTAAAAAGTTAGAACAACGAACTCTACCAAACTCTTGGAACGAAGTGGTTCTTATTTTAACCAACGATGCCGGTATCACGCAACTTAATGCAGAATATTTTGGTAAAAACCGTCCGACGGATGTCATCAGTTTCCGTTATGATCCTATTCCAGGAGAATCGAATCAATGGAGCGGAGATCTAATCGTTAACCTTGACCGTGTAATTCAAGAAGGACCATTACGAAAAGGGATCGACCACGAACTCGCATTATATATTGCTCACGGTTTTGATCATCTTGCGGGGTCTGAAGATGACACACCAGAAAAACGTGCAATAATGCACCAAACAGAAGAAAAATGGATTCAACAAGCAACCCAAGAAAAAGCATTAGATTCCTTGCTCGTTTGTTCATAATATACTGAAATAAGATTAAACAGGCGCACGAAGAGCTTCCTTCTGCAAATCTCTCAAGCAAAAGAAGGATTCTTTCGATTTTTTTATTTTTCGTGCCCCATTTTTACGCCCTTCACTAAACCATTCTCGATGCGTCTCGAACACACTTTCCACAAATAACTTACTACCAATTGCCAGCCCATCCGTAAA
>Ga0256827_10002450_pt1 | contig 11964 bp, 11 predicted proteins | sample CV84metaG_FD_185977 | JGI IMG/M metagenome (GOLD analysis project Ga0256827, IMG submission 185977) | Hydrothermal vent microbial communities from East Pacific Rise, Pacific Ocean - CV84 | ecosystem: Environmental > Aquatic > Marine > Hydrothermal vents | place: Pacific Ocean: East Pacific Rise... | reverse complement strand
GCTTTTCTTCTACTGTATCGCCTTTTGTTACTTCTTTATTAGTATCATAATATTTTATCGAACTTGGGTCTTGCTTTCCATCAACAAAAGTACGTTCCGAAACAAGTTTCCCTGTTTCATCATACTGTTTTATTACACCATCTTCTTTTCCCTCGTTCCATTTTCCTTCTATCATTAATTTACCGTTAGGATGATAATATTTTTGTTCTCCTGTACGCTTTCCTTTTTCGCTATATTTCCAATCGTACGAAAGTTGACCATTTTTATGATACATTTTATATTCTCCAACCCATTTGTTAATTTTCCACATACCTTCCTCTGACAAATTACCATTTTCGTAGTAAAACTTAGCGTAACCATTCGGTCTGTTTTTTTTATAAACAATTTCATTTTGTTTATTTCCGTTTTCATAATAAGTTTTCCATACTCCTTCTTTTTTATTACTTACATATGTACCTTCAGCCTTAATATTTCCGTTATCGTATTTTACAATCCAATAACCAAATTTACTTCCGTCATCGTTAGTCCTATTAAGAGTATCAGTCTGTGAATAAACCAAGTTAAAAAAAGAGACTAAAAAACCTATAAATATTATTCTGTAAAACATTTTGTCATTTTTATAATTATATGCAACTTTCAAAAATAAATAATTAACAATAAAATATTAAATTTAAAGGAGGGAAAATTCAAAGTGTTATCAACAAACACACTTTCTTGTACAAACTATTTAAAATGCAGAATATACGGCTCATACAGCCTAATAATTAAATTATTCTTCTTTGTTTTCAACAAAAGGGTCATCAATAATAATTATTACAAAAAAATATTTTTATTTATCAATAATAAAAGTGATTTTTGTAAGTTATCAGAAAGTAATTATAACAAAATTTGAATAAACGATTTTTATATATAGTTTTTTTACTAACTAGTATCATTTTAATTAATGCTTGCTCAACAAAAAAGAATACAGCATTAAGAAGAACGTACCATAATATTACAGCTCATTATAATGCATTTTTTAATGGTAAAGAGGCATACAATGCAGGTATACGAATGTTAGAGAAGTCTCAAAAAGATGATTTTACAAAAATGTTGCCTTTATTTCTTTATGAAAATAATAATAATTTAAGTAGTGTATCGAGTAAAATGGATAGAGCCATTGAGAAGGCTTCTAAAGTAATAAAAAAACACTCTATTACAGCAAAGCCAAAACGAAAAAAAGGCAAATTAACCGAAAGCGAAAAAGAATTTTACGCAAAAAAAGAATTTAATAATTGGGTTGACGATAGCTATTTAATGATGGGAAAGTCATTTATTTATAAAAAAGACTATACTTCGGCAAGAACAAATTTCAATTTCATAGTATCTCAATTTCCCAACCAACCTATTAAATACGAAGCACTTATTTGGCTTGCAAGAATTGATTTACTAGAGAAAAAATACAAAAGTGCAAAAGAAAATCTTGAACGATTAGATGGTGAAAAAGATTTACCAAAAAAATTAGAAAAATATTTAGCTACAACTTATGCAGATTACTACATAAAAAAGGAAAAATTCAAAGAAGCTACTCCTTGGCTAATAAATGCTATAAATACTGAAAAGAAAAAACGATATAGAGTTCGATACAAATATGTTTTAGCACAAGTATATCAACATGAAGATGATTTTAAGAAAGCTTCAGAAATGTACCGACAGGTTATAAAAATGAACCCTCCATACGAAATGGCTTTTAATGCAAAAATTAATCGTGCTACATCTTATGATAACAATTCAGGAAGAGGAAAAGAAATTACAAAGCAACTTCAAAAGATGCTTAAAGATGATAAAAATATAGAATTTCAAGACCAAATTTATTTTGCAATAGGTAATATTGCTCTTAAAGATGGCAATAAAACTGAGGCTATAAAGAATTTTAAATTGTCAGCAGAAACTAGCGTAAATAACGATGCTCAAAAAGCTTTATCATACCTAAATTTAGGACGTTTATATTTTGAAAAACCAGACTATCCAAATTCACAAGCATATTATGATAGTTGCATGTCGTTTTTACCAAAAGATTATCCAGGTTACGAAAAACTAGCGACAAAAAATTTAATATTAAATGAACTTATTACAAACCTAAATGAAGTAAGAAACCAAGATAGTTTACAACGAGTTGCAGCAATGAGTCCTAACGATAGAAATAAACTTATTGACGGAATTATTCAAAAACTTAAAGAAGAAGAAGCTCGAAAACGTGCAGAAGAACAACAACGTATTATGGATAATATGATGTTTGGTCAAAACAATGGTAATAATATGAATAATCAATCGCAAGCCGGTAAATGGTATTTTTACAATTCGACTTCGTTAAGTATGGGAAAATCGGAGTTTATTCGTAAATGGGGAAACAGAAAGCTAGAAGATAATTGGCGTAGAAAAGATAAAACAAGCGTTTCGTTCGAAGAAATTGCAGAAGATGACCAAACCGAAATTGACTCATCAACAATTAATACTTTTGACCCAAAAAGTAGAGAATATTACATGCATGATTTACCATTAACAGATTCTCTTTTAGAAGCTTCTCATAATAAAATAAAAAAAGGACTGTTTAATGCCGGTAAAATATACAAAGATAAATTAAACGATTACCCTAAAGCAATTGAGACTTTTGAAGAACTCAACAGACGTTATCCAAAAAATGATAACGAACTAGAAAGTTGGTATTACTCATATCAGGCAGCAATGCTAAATAAAGACGAAACAAAAAAAGAACATTACAAAAACTTAATAGTGTCACGGTATCCAAATAGTAATTTTGCTAAAATTTTAACTAATCCCGATTATTTAGCTGAATTAGAAGCTGAAAATCATAAAATATACAACCTTTACGACAGAGCATACCAAGAATTTAGACGAAGAAACTACTCAAAAACTATTGAATTTTCAAATTATGCAGACTCTGTATTTTCAGGAAACCCTTTAGTATCAAAATTCAAATTACTAAAGGCTCTTTCTATTGGTGGCACCGGTAATGTTGACGAACTAAAAACTGAACTTAATTCTATCGTTAACAATTATCCTAATAGTGATGAAAAATCTACCGCAGAATATATTTTAACAAGAATAACTGCTGAAAATTACACTAACTTTATTCCTCAAGGACAAACTAATAGTTACACTACAAGTAATAGCACCACACCTTTAGATAGTACAACGTCAACTACTCCTGACGAAATTATTGCTCAAGAATTATACAAATTTGACAAAGATGCTAAACACTACTTTGTTGTAGCTATTGAGAACAACAATATAGATATTAACCGTATTAAATTTGATATTACAAGCTATAATGTTGAAAATTTCTTAATGTTTGATTTTGAAGCTAAGAAAATTCCATTTAATAAAAAAATTCAGTTTGTAATTGTAAAAACACTAAAAAATAAACGTCAAGCAACAAAATATCTTAAAATAATCACTAAACGTAGCGATGTATTTACGAACCTTCGTCCAATGGATTACAAGCAATTTATTATCTCTAAAGAAAATTTCGAAAAACTTAGAGATGATAAAGACATTGATAAATACCTACTGTTTTATAGGAAAAATTATAAATAAATTTAAGTGTGTAAAACCAAGAAATGAATAGATTCTTACTAATAATAGCGATTCTGTTTATTATTGTGTCTTTTTCTTGCACTAGTTATGTCAGAATGAATCAAAAAATTAAAGGTACTGTCATTTTATTTAGTGTAGAAGATGAAGATTTAGACTCTGTGTTCTACTTTACAACTGATATACCTTCTTACTTGAAAATAATTAAAAGAAGCCTTGACAACAAATCAAATATTGTATATTTTAAAAAAGATATATTAAAAAAAAATCCAAAAGTAAAAATGACACTATTATCTTTTACGATAAACCCCTTCTGTCACTCCATTATTAACAGACATTACAAGGAATACTATTCGTATATACGTTACCAATTTTTGGAGTAAATTTATTATTTCTAGAGATATGAATATATATAAAAGAATTGATAACGAAAAAATTACTTGGTTAAAACGAAAAAGAATAGGATTTAGACACGATGTTCACTTTGACTTTTACACATTTGATAAAATTAAAGTTTTCCGTTATACAAAAAATGTTACACAAGAGAATCTTCGCCCACTTTTATAATTGTACAGTAAAGTTATAGGTTTCAAAAAACAAATAATCTATATAATCAATGATAGCACTATAACAATTATATGAAAAAACAGCTACTCCTTAATTAATTTTGAAACAAATAAATTTCCACTATTAGTCTTTACTCTAATAAAATAAACTCCTTTCGAATAATTTGACAAATCAATTATTGATGAATTTATTTCTGTTAAAACTTCTTTTCCTGTTATATCTATAACAGAAACTTCAGTAACAACCTGTCCACTAATATTTATAGAAAAATATGTTTTTGTTGGGTTTGGAAATATTTCTACTCGTTTATTTTTGTTAATATTAACACCCACATTTCCCACAGTTATATTATACGAAACTGTATCCCAACTCAATATGCTATTCTCAATATACAATTTCACATTATAATTTCCTGCTGTAGAATAAGTATTTTGCGGATTTTGAATTGTGCTAGTATTTCCATCACCAAAATCCCAAAACCAACTATCAGCACCAACACTTGTATCTGCATAATAAACAACTAAGTTGTCTTCAGTAAACCTAAAATTAGCAGAAGGTTTATGCTGTAAATGATAAAACATTGTAGCTTTAGTTACTATTGTGTCCCAATATTCATTCCCACAACTATCATTAGTCCAATTACCATTAGTTACACCATAAAACTCATGCTCTGCACCAGAAACAAAATATGTCATTTGAGCCGGTATCCCCACCGAATTTAATCTTGTGTTAATAGAATTACTACCATAAACAGCTGAAACACCTGTTAATCCAAAAGGAGTACCCGAATTAAAATCTACAATATCATCAGCCGTTCCATGAACTAAAAAAAGATTATTATTATTATTTGCATTAATTATAGAGGTATCACCTACCCCACCCCAACATGACATTACCGCAGTTGGCTCTCCACTATAACTTAAATTATCACCACTATCTATATCACCTAAATCGGGACCAGTATATGTGGTAGGCACACCCAATACCGTAATAACATAAGAAACATCACCTGCATATGCCGGTTTTTCACTTTCATCCATAAAAATACTATTCAAACCAATAAAAGAACCTGCACTATTACCACCCCAATAAATTTTACTTGTATCAATTCCATAAATGATAGCATTTGCTCTTAAGTACCTTATTGCCGCTCTACCATCTTGCAAACCTCTATACGCGGCACGAGTATAATGCAAATCGCCATTATCATAAACTTCAACACCTTGCCTGTAATTTATCGAAACTGTTACGTAACCTTTACGAGCAAAACTATCACAAAATGCTGTCATATCATCAACATTCTTGTTACCTTCAACAAAACCACCACCATGAGCAAAAATTATTACTGGTCGTTGGGTAAAAACATCACCTGTTGGCTGATAAATATCCATTGTCAAACTAGTTACTGTTGTTGCCGACTCATCGCTAAAAGGGCTGTCTAATATAGGTACTGAACAATACACAATATCAGAAGTAACAGTTGAACTACTAAACAAAGTTTTTGTATATCTATAATCTTGAGAAAAACTTAGTAAACTTACACTAATTAAGACAATTACGAAAAGTTGTTTTATATTCATTGCATTTTTTACTTCAAATGTACTAACATTTATTAAATAAAATACACTAATATTAATGTGTCTTATTATTTGTCCTATGCATTTTTAACAAAACTTAAATATTAACTATCTATTTATTTTATTAATTTTGGAATAAATTTTACATTATGAATACACCAAAGATATATTTGTTTATTTTATTTATTTCGGTTACTGTTTTCTACTCGTGTAATTCGAATGAGTTTACCCGAACCGATAATGATATTTATTATAAATTTATAATAGAAAACAATGATTCAGCTAAGGTTAAAGTTGATGATATCCTTAAATTAAAATTAATATATACCAATGAAAAAGGAGATGTTATATTCGATTCTCGCGAACTAGGCAAAGATTACAAGATGGTTTTAAAAAAGCCCAACTATATTGGAAGTATTGATGAAGCTATAGCAATGATGCATATTGGTGATAGTGCTATTTTCAAAGTTGATGCTACTGATTTTTATAAGCTTAGCAGGGGTTATAAAACATTACCTGAAGAAGTAAAATTAGGAGGAAAACTAGTTTTTTATGTAAAAATATTAGGCGTAGCTGATAATTTACAAGTCCAAAAAGAAAAAGAGAAATTAGCTGTTAACCAACAAAAACTAGAGGAAGATATGTTAAAAGATTTTATCCAAAAAGAAAACATTACAGTAAAACCAACATCTTCAGGTTTATATTACATTACTTTAGACAAAGGAAATGGCAAAAAACCAAAAAAAGGAGATAAACTAATTATTCATTATACCGGTAAATTTATTAATGGTGAAATATTCGATTCATCATTAAAAAGAGGAAAACCTTTAACATACACCTTTGGTGAAAAAGGTTTTATTGCAGGCTGGGAAGAAGGTGTTTCATATATGAGCGAAGGCGAAACAGCTAAATTAATCATTCCGTCACACTTAGCTTATGGTGACAAAAAAACAGGTCCTATACCTGCATACTCTACATTAATTTTTGAGATTGAATTACTTAAAGTTGGTGAGTAAAAAGTTATAATACACAACACTTAGGTATAACTTTTTCAAAATATTATATTAGCAAGAATAAGATATTTTGTTTATTTGCTGATAGTGTTTATTTGTTTAAATAATATGTATATACATAACCAATTATTAAACGAATAAACGGTTAAGCATTTAAACAAGAATAACCATCGTAATACAAGTGTTTATTTCAACTTCTCTAAAACTTGCTGAGGTGTAATATCTAATATACATTTACACTCTTTAGATTTACGACAATCATCACAGTACTCCTCTTTTACAATATGAGTTGATTTTTCACCCAAAGGCATCCACCTTCCCGGATGTATTGGTCTCATTGGAGCATAGATACCTATTGCACGTATTCCTGTAGCTGCAGCAATATGCAACGGACCGGTACTTGCAGCAACTAAGGCATCGGCTCGCGAAATAAAGCTAACCAACTCATCAAGTGTCATTCGTCCGGTTAAATCTGTAATCTTGGCTTTATTTTCCAATAAAAATTCCTGCATTAAATTACCTTCATCTTGTGTACCTGTAACAAATATTTCAAATTCATTCTCCGGTAAAATATTAACCAAACGCTGAAAATTTTCTAACCCCCATTCTCTTGCACTTCCCTTCGATTTTGGATGAAGTATAATATTTTTTTTATCCTTAGCCAAGATATTTTCCAACTCATCAGACAATGGTTTTATTTTAGTAAAACCATAAAACTTATATAACTCATCTAACGAATAATTAATATTTATATCTAACGGACTTAATAATTGTAAATTTAACTGAGCCTCGTGCAAATTAGAATTTTTTCGACCTAATTGAACAAAGGAATTACAGGTAGTCCAATGGTATAATCTATGACTTGTACCAATACGTATTTGCACTCCTGCTTTTTTAGCTATGCGAGCAACTAATTTATTTGGAAATACGTGAATTATTGCATCAATATTTAGATTACGAAAATTTTCTACTTGTTTTTCAGCCTGTAACTTTTCCAGCTCATCAAAACTAACAAACTCATCAACATTTTCGGTTGCATCAATAATAGCTTTTGCATAGTTTTTCGCCAAAAAGTATATTTTTATTTTAGGAAATTGTTTTTTTATAACTCCTGCCATTGGTAATGTTAAAATTACATCACCAAGACTATCTGTACGGCTTATTAATATACTATTATTCAATGCCATTATTCTTTTACTTGTTTATGAAGTTCACGAAGTTTTAAATATTTTGCAAATGTTGCTTGCGACGATAATGCGCATATTACAAATCCATAATAGCCATCTAAAAAGCCTAATTTTAAAAAATAATCGCGGTTAAATTTCCAAACCGATTTGTATATCGAGATAAACCAATTAGATTTTTTTCCCTTTTTAAAAGCTTGCTCTGCTCCAATATCTGTAAATTTATTAAACTGAGCAATATGCTGATTTATCGAATGATATGAGTAATGATATAAATCGCCTTTCAATGTTGATATTTGTGGCTGATTAATAAACTTCACTTCTTCGTGCAACTCACCTTCCCATTTCCCTTCGTTCTTAAACCATATTCGAAGCTTTGTATCAGGATACCAACCACAATGCTTTATCCATTTACCACAGTAATTAGTAAGCCTGTTTACCATAAAAGCCTGCCCTTGTTTTACTGTATTTTTTATTTCAATTATCGACTTTTCCAGCTCGTCGGAAACAGCCTCATCTGAATCTATCGAAAAAATAAGATTATTTGTTGCTAGACTATTCGCATAATTTTTTTGTTCGGAATATCCAAGCCACTTTTGTTGAAAATATTTAACATCAAATTTTTTACAAATTTTCTCGGTATTGTCTGTTGAATAAGAATCTACAATAATAATTTCATCAGCAATATTTTCTACTGATTTTAAACATCTTTCAATGTCGTTCTCTTCATTAAATGTGATAATAACAACCGATAATTTTGTAGACATCAGATTTCAATTAACGGCTTAAAAATACAGTTCCTTTTTGTATAACATCGCCACCTTGTGGTTTCAACACATAATAGTATGTTCCGGGAACAACTTCTTCTCCTGCCGAGGTTCTTCCGTCCCACCATACTTTAGTTCCTTTACTAACATAAACTATTGTCCCGTAACGTGAAAATATTGTTAATTCGTAAGGTGTTACACCATCTGTTTGAGCGTAAAAAATATCGTTTTGACCATCGCCATTAGGAGTAAAAATGTTTGGCAAAAAGTTTTGCTCAACTATTTCCAATTCTTTTTTTAACGAATCTGCACAACCTGAAAAAGCTGAGACAATTAAAGTTGTATTATACTTTCCTGCTTGCTGATATTGCTTTACAATAGCACTTGTAGTATCAACTAATGTATCTCCATCAAAAATCCAAGTATAATTGTATTGAAAAGTATCGATTACAGAAATACTCTTATGATAAATCTTACTATATGAAAAATACAATGTATCAGTTAATGTATAATTTGCATATTTACTCGAAATAAAATCAACATTTGGTTTTTTCCTAACTGTAATAATTTTTGTTATGCTATCAATATTCGTTGAAGTAGTTAATGTTAATTTTATTGTATAAACACCAACATTATCATAAGTATGACTTACTGTAATATTTGTATCTGTTTCAGAATCACCAAAATCCCAAACACGTGAAGTTATTCCTGTTTGATTTGTAGTATCCGTAAATTGAACAGTCAAACTATCACAACCGAGTGTTGTATCAGCTGTAAATCCAATAGATATTTGTGAATATCCAACAATACTAAATATCAATAAAAAAGCAAGTATAAGTCTGCCCATAAAATTTCCCATTTACACAAAAATATAAATATTATTGAGTTATCACAATTTAATTTCTATTTATTATACGATTATAGTTTTTTCAGATATTAACCAACTATTTAAAAAATGTTAATTTAGGCTTGGATTTTCAGGAACATTAGACCAATACTTGTACTTATCGCCTAGGCTATTTAACAGCTCGCCCCACCCGTTCTTATCTCTAAATTCCATTGCAATATCTCCAGAATGCCCAGCAATAAGCCAAAAATCGTGTTCCACCTCTTCATCTAATTGATTTGGCGACCAACCTGAATATCCTATAAAAAACCTAATATCTTTATCAGAAATACTACCTTCTTTAGCCATTGTTTTTATTAAATCGAAATCGCCACCCCAAAACAAATTAGGTGAAATTTCGACAGTTCCCGGAATTGATGCTCCAAGCTTATGAATAAAATGCAAGGTATCTGCTCCTACCGGTCCGCCAAAATTCAAACTCGGATTAAACTTAAAATCCTCATCAAACACATCTGACAATTTATAATCAGATGGTTTATTCAAAACATAACCTATAGCTTCTTCTTTTGAATACTTTACCAACAAAACAACTGTTTTACTAAAAAACATATCGCCGGATAAAGGTTCAGAAATTAGCAATCTTCCCTTTTCTAACGACAATTTATTATCCGGCTTAAATATGTCAAAATCAGTATTTTTCATTAGTTAAGCATTTTTATGCTAAAAACTACATCTTCAACAGGTCTATTAGCCTTTCCTGTTTTCACATTTGCAATACTATCGATAATATTTAATCCTTTTATTACTTCTCCAAAAACAGTATATGCTCCGTCTAAGTGAGGTGTACCGCCAATAGTTTTATATATTTCTCGCTGTTTTGCCGAGTATTTAAAATTCGAAACAGAATCAATTTTTGTTTTTTGAGACTCCTCTATCTCTGAAATAAGCTTACTTATTCCTAATCTATCTCTGCTTTTTTGTAACGAATCTAATTTACTTTTCACACTTGGCGTTTTCGAAAAATAATTTCTAATATAATTTTGTTTAGCCTGAGAATTTATCCTTTGTTCCATTTGATCTAATTGAGTATCGGTAAAAGTTGTACCCTGCACAATATAAAACTGCGAACCTGAACTTCGTTTTTCAGGATTTACATTATCGCCTTCTCTTGCCGCAGCCAATGCACCCTTTTTATGGATTAATGACGTATCAAATTCAGCAGGAATTGTATAACCAGGGCCTCCATTACCTAACATTTGATTCGGTTTCGCATTTTTAGAATCTGGATCACCTCCCTGTATCATAAAATTATTTATAACCCTATGAAAAAGTAAGCTATCATAAAACCCTTGCTCTACAAGCTTTACAAAGTTATCTCTATGCAATGGCGTTTTATCGTAAAGTAAAACCTCTATATCACCATATTTTGTTGATATTAAAGCAACTTTACCTCTACTTTTTACGTCACTATTGTCGGACGTTGATTTTAAGAAACATGAGTTTAAAGTAACTAGCATTAACAAAACCATTATTAGCTTATAATTACGAAACATATATTTGTTTTTTGAAAAGTTAAACATTTTTTGTATTATTGTGAGTTGCAAAATTAAACATATTTTATATTAATAAGTATGAAAAGTTTTAGAAAAAATATTTGGTTACTATTATTAGTTATGTTTTTTGCATTAAATTCTTGTAAAAAAGATGTTGAAATGCGTACTGCAGTTGTCACAGTAACCGATGAAGCTGAGCATGTCGTTAGTAATGCTAAGGTTACAGTATATGTCAATAGCGATTATGCAAATACTTATGTAGATCCGGTTGTTAACAACAGTAACGAAAATATGACAAGAGAGGTTGTTCAGTATACAAACTCTGCTGGTGTTACTACCTTTGAGTTTGATAGAGATTGTGTTTTTGAAGCTAAAGTTGAAAAAGAATATACCGACAGTACAAAAACAGGCGGGGCAACTTTAGTTTTTAAACAAGAAGCTGAATTTGTTAAAACAATAATAATTAAATAAATACAAAATGAATAAATTATTTTTAATACTTACAATATTTACCTTTGTAGTAATCTTGGCTTCATCGTGCAAAGACCCTGCTCCACCCAAAGCTACAATAACTGTTATTGGAACAGATAAAAAAGGTAATGAAGTTTACCAAGAAGGTGCTACAGTTATTGTAAAAGCTGACCCTGACACACATGATGAGCATGGAAACGTTGGTCATGTTAGACCAGATTTAGATAGTGATGTCGGATTGTACACAAAAGGTGTTACAGGTGCAGGTGGAACTGTAAGCTTCGACTTTAAATATGAAGCTATTTTAAGAGTTTACGCTTATACTGTACCAAAAAAGAATGATACTATTTGGGGAGAAGGTGCCATTATACTTAAAGAAGACGAAACTTAT
>Ga0256827_10002449_pt1 | contig 11964 bp, 13 predicted proteins | sample CV84metaG_FD_185977 | JGI IMG/M metagenome (GOLD analysis project Ga0256827, IMG submission 185977) | Hydrothermal vent microbial communities from East Pacific Rise, Pacific Ocean - CV84 | ecosystem: Environmental > Aquatic > Marine > Hydrothermal vents | place: Pacific Ocean: East Pacific Rise... | reverse complement strand
GCTACTGCGTAAGCTGGACGGTAATCTGTATTGTTTGCGTTTAAATGCGTGTGAGCCGCGTAACGGAATTGCTCAGTCCGACATGCACATAGCCCCGACTACTCCAGTCGAAACCAAGTCATCCCCAATGGTTATTGAAAACGGTGGATAATAACACTTTTGGGTTATTTTGTCAATAGCGTGTAATCCTAAGAGAGAGTAGGATAAAATCATATTAAAAGTTATAAGGTGAAATGGTTGAAGAAATTTTTATGGGTATGTACATTCTTTTCCTTGCTACATTCAGGTGAGATAACCATCGCTGTGGCTGCCAATGTAAGTTATGCCATAGCGCCATTAAAACAAGCATTTAAAGAGAAATACCCTCAAAGTAAGGTGCGTGTCGTTTTAGGAAGTTCAGGAAAACTCACCGCACAAATAACACATGGTGCACCGTATGATATGTTACTCTCAGCCAATATGAAATACCCAGAAGCATTATATGAAAAACAGCTGGCAGTGACTAAGCCTGTTGTCTATGCTCAAGGGACATTGGCTCTCTTGTCTACCGATGAGCATAACTATACGCAGGGGTTGGATATTTTAAATGCACCTACTATCCATAAAATAGCCATAGCCAACCCTAAGACAGCCCCTTATGGTATGGCAGCCAAAGAGGCACTAGAACAGGTAAAACTCTATGATAGACTTAGAGCAAAATTTGTTTATGGGGAGTCTATCTCTCAGACACTGCTCTATACGATGCGTGCAACTGACATAGGGTTGGTCGCAAAGTCGTTGCTTTTTTCTCCAAAGATGGCAGCGTACAAAGAGGGCAAACATTGGGTAGAAGTAGATACAAAATATTATACACCCATAGAGCAAGGTATGGTAATGCTCAAACGTGCCAAGCACAACAGTGAAGTAAAAGACTTTTATGATTTTATGTTAAGCCCTGAAGCAAAAAAGATACTGCAATCCTATGGGTATAGGATCAAATGATGGACTTTACACCTTTTTGGATCTCGTTTAAACTAGCAGGTCTTACAACACTCATACTCTTTATAGTAGCCCTCCCTTTGGCATGGTGGCTCTCTCAAACACGTTCAAAGTCTAAGCCTTTTTTTGAAGCACTAACTGCTTTACCTATAGTACTTCCGCCTTCGGTATTGGGCTTTTATCTGTTGGTGGTACTCTCTCCTAACTCTGCTGTAGGTGGATGGGTAGAAGATGTTTTTGGTGTGAAGTTGGTCTTCTCTTTTATGGGGCTGGTAGTGGCATCTTGTTTTTACTCTTTGCCTTTTATGGTACAGCCTTTGCAAAATGGTTTTGAATCTTTGAACAGACATATGTTAGAAGCCTCGTATCTTGCAGGTAAAAGTAAGGTACAAACAGTGCTTAAAGTAGCTCTGCCTAACATCAAGCCTTCACTCATCACAGCACTCATCATTACTTTTGCACATACTGTGGGTGAATTTGGTGTGGTACTGATGGTGGGAGGTAGCATCCCTGATGAGACAAAAGTAGCTTCGGTGGCTATCTATGAGATGGTAGAGACAATGGAGTACGGACAAGCACATATCTATGCAGGTATTATGGTGGTTATGAGTTTCTTGGTATTACTTGCAGTGTATTTGTTTAACCATAAACAAAAAACAAAAATAGGTATTGTGTGATGATACAGATAGATATAGAAAAATCATTGCATGGTGCAGAGGGATTGATGGATTTAAAGGTCAACCTAAAGATAAAAAAAGGTGAGTTTGTAGTACTCATGGGTGAAAGTGGTGCAGGGAAAACGACACTTTTACGAGTCTTAGCAGGATTAGAAAAAGCTAAAGGTGATGTAGTCGTAGAAGGTATATCATGGCAAAGAGTAGCTGTACAAAAAAGAGAGATAGGGTTTGTCTTTCAAGACTATGCACTTTTTGAAAATATGAGTGTAGAAGAGAATCTACTTTTTGTAAAAAATGATAAAAAACTAGCTTCAGAATTACTAGAGATAACGGCACTTAGCACGCTTAAAGGGCGCAATGTTATGGGGCTCAGCGGTGGACAAAAACAACGTGTGGCACTCTGTCGTGCCATAATGAAAAACCCCAAACTTTTACTGATGGATGAGCCTTTATCTGCATTAGATAATCAGATGAAATATAAGCTACAAACAGAGATAAAAGTATTACATGAACGATTTGATATGACCACAATCATGGTAAGTCATGATTTAGAGAGTGTATTTACTTTAGCTTCTAGGGTGTTGGTGTTAGATAAAGGAATAATAGTTAAAGATGGTAGTGTACAAGAGGTACTAAAGCAAGAGAAGCAGACATATAGTGTAAAGGTATTGTCAGTGAAGATAGAAAATGCTAACAATATCGCTACCTATTCACTGCTAGGAAAACTCTTAGAAAATGAGGTAGATTCTACTGTAAAGGTAGGAGATAGTATAGAAATATCTTTAAGTTCTAGGCTTATCTCGCGTTGAAATAGCCCAAATAATCCATACAATGCCTAGGAGTATAAAGGGTATACTGAGTAATTGTCCTGTACTAAAAGGCAATGATGTCACATAACTTGCTTGATGTTCTTTAGTGTATTCTAAAAAGAAACGTACCGTAAAAATATAAGTAAAAAAGATTCCTGGGAATATCTTGGTTACAAAGGTAGGGCTGAGTTTTTTATAGAGTACAAAAAGCAAAATAAAAAGTATAAAGTAAGACCCTGCTTCATAGAGTTGAGTAGGGTGTCTAGGGAGCATATCTATACGTGAAAAGATAATTGCCCATGGTTTGTCAGTAGGAATACCAAGTATTTCAGAGTTAAAAAAGTTTCCTATACGTATAAATGTAGCTGCCAATGCTGCAGGGATAGTAAGTCGTGACATAAGGAATAAATAAGGTGTATTATACCGTTTTGCAAAAAGATAAAGGGCTATCAGTACCCCAATAAGTCCCCCATGGCTAGCCAACCCACCTTTCCATACCATGAATATCTCAAGAGGATGTGCCAAGTAATATTCAGGTTCATAAGCAAGACAATGCATAAGTCTTGCTCCTATGACAGTACCTACAAGGATATAGACAAGTAAATCATCTAGTTGGGCAGGATTTTTGCCTTCACGTTTATAAACCCACTGTAGTAAATAAAGACCGAGGAAAAAAGACCCAACAAAGAGTAACCCATACCAACGAAGTTGTAAAGGTCCTAGGTGTAAGATTGTAGGGTCTATATTCCAGATGAAATGTTCCATGATTTATGTATACCTTTATTTTTAATTGCGGCTATTATACTTTAAATAGTTTAATAGATAATCTAATCTATATACGGAGTCTTTAATGATATTTACTATAGAATAATAAGATATAATGTACTAGTATAAAAGAGTTAAGGGGTAACATAATGAGTATGATACAAAATAGTAGTGATGAATTATTTCAGAATAAACAATCTGGTATTTATAATAAAGATTTCTTTTTTGAAGCGGGGAAGATTATAGTACAGCTAGCTAAAAGAAATCAGGTTCCTACACTTGTAGCATTAGTAGATATTGATGACTTTGAAATATTAAATACTTCGTATGGTACAGCAACTGGGGAAAAGATACTAGAATTGACTACTGAGTTAATCATGGATAGATGTCGTTCAAGTGATTTAATTGCATTTATAGGTGATGGAAAAGTAGGGTTAATTTTTTATAATATTACGAGTACTGATGCAAAAACAACGTTGGAATCTTTACGTGAAACAGTATCTAATAATGAATATTTTATTAATGATGAAAAGAAACAAATTACTGTCAGTATAGGTGGTACTATTATGCATAGTAGAACAAATTCTGGAGGGTTGGAAGCATTATATGATCAAGCTATAATAGCAGTTGAAGCTGTACGAAGAAAAGGTAGTAATGGTGTAATGGTGTATTAAATACACTTTTAGAAAATATCAAGGAGATAGCATGAATGTTGAAATACAGCACAATTTTATAGATAATCTTACAGGGGTCTATAAAAAAGAGTTCTTTTTTGAATCAGCTAATTATATATTAGGATTATCGGTACGAAATAAAATACCTTTCTCTCTTTGTGTCATAGATGTAGATGATTTAGCCACGATTAATGCCATTTATAGTGATGGTATAGGGCATCAAATTTTAGAGTCAGTTGCACAAGTTATTATACATAATTGCAGGGAAAGTGATGTTATTGCATATTTAGGTGATGAAAAAATTGGTCTTATTCTTAATAATATTTCAGGTGTTGATACACAAATATTTTTAAATGATTTACGAAAAAAAATTGAAAATGATGAACATGTCTTTATGGGAAAGAAGATAAATGTAACAGCAAGTATTGGGGTATGTATGGTGCATAGTTATATGAATACAAACACAATAAAAACGATTTATAATAAAGCATTGGATGCACTTAGGTTAGCTAAAGAGAAGGGTAAAAATCGTATAGAGGTGTATTAGTTTATTCTCTCTTTGATCTCTTTAGCAATTTTGCTAATCTTAGTAATCTTTTGTATACTACTTAGATTCTCTTCTAATAGTACTTTTACAAAAGCTGAACCTACAATGACTCCATCTACACCTTTTACTTTATCTTGAGCTGTATGTTGGTCTACACCAAAGCCTACATAGACTGGTGTATCAGAGTATTTTTTGATACTTGTGATAATGGGCTGTAAGTCTTCACTTTTCCCAGAACCTGTGATACCTGCATAGGCAACAAGATAGATGAATTTTTTAGAATCACTAACTATCTCTTGTATACGTGCATCAGTATCTGTAGGTGCAATAAAATCAATAAGACTAAGTCCTTCATCCTCAATACTTGGTTTATAAGGTTTTGCTTCTTCAAATGGTAAATCTGGGATGATAAATCCATTAACCCCGGTCTCTTTGGCTTTAGTAATAAAGGTATCCATACCTTTGTGGTAAAAAGGATTGAAATAGCCCATCCAAAGTGTATCTATATGAGGAGCTATCTTAGCAGAAGCTTCAAAGAGATGATCTAATTTAAATCCATTTTGTAAGGCTTTAAGATTTGCTGCTTCTATGACAGGCCCATCAGCAACAGGATCTGAGAATGGCATACCAAGTTCAAGTGTATCTACACCTGCTTCGCTAAGCGCTAATGCAGCATCAACTGTAAATTCTAAATCTGGAAAACCTGTGGTAATGTATGCGACTAATTTCTTCAATAAGGACTCTTTTTATCTGTAATAGATTTAATTTCAACATTATATGATAAAATGAGTAAAAATATAGATTTATGACTTAGGATTAAAAGAAAATTATGAGTATTCACACCCCAAAGATAGAAAAAAAAGTAACGTTAACAACGATTGCAAAGATGAAAGGTAAAGAGCCTATTACTATGGTAACAGCTTATGATGCACTTTTTGCACAGTTATTTGATGGTGAAGTAGAAATGATACTTGTGGGCGATAGCCTCAATATGAGTTTTTTAGGCAAAGAAGACACACTTTCTGCTACGATGGATCAAATGATTTACCATACACAGGCTGTTTGTAATGGTGCAAATTTACCCCTGATTGTACTTGATATGCCTTTTGGGTCGTACTCTACAGTAGATGATGCGATACATAATGCCACAAGGGCGTATCAAGAGACCAATGCCCAAGCCATTAAGATAGAGGGTGGTAAAGAAAGAGCGCATATTGTAGAAGCTTTAACACAAAATTCTATAGCTGTACTTGGACACATAGGGCTTATGCCACAGTTTTTACGCAGTGATGGTGGGTACAAAATACGTGGAAAAGATGAAGAAGACATTGCTTCACTTGTTGAAGATGCAAAAGCGTTAGAAAAAGCAGGCGCATTTGCCATTGTTGTAGAAGGTGTAAAAGAGGAAGCTGCACTTGCTATTACTAAGGCTGTTAGCATTCCTACCATAGGCATAGGTGCGGGAAATGTGACAGATGGACAAGTCCTTGTATGGTCTGATATGTTTGGTTTCTTTGAAGCCTTTAAACCAAAGTTTGTAAAACAATATGTTGATGGTGCAAAGCATATTCGTAAAGGGTTAGAAGAATATCGTAATGAAGTCAAAGGGCGTGAATTTCCTAGTGAGGAATATACGTATTAATGGAACGTATGGTTGAGATAGAACGTTTTGAAGAAGAAGCTTCCTATGAGATGACCCTTCGTCCAAGTTCTTGGGATGAATATATCGGTCAAGAGAAGATTAAAAAGAACCTTAAGGTTTTTATTGAAGCGAGTAAAAAAAGAGAAGAAGCTTTAGATCATATACTTTTTTTTGGTCCTCCAGGTTTAGGTAAAACCACTATTGCCAATATCATCTCTACAGAAATGAATGCAAATATTAAAACAACAGCTGCCCCGATGATAGAAAAAGCAGGGGATTTAGCTGCATTACTTACAAACATAGAAGAGGGTGATATACTTTTTATAGATGAAATACATCGTATGTCTCCTGCTATTGAAGAGATACTATACCCTGCAATGGAGGACTTTAGGCTAGACATTATCATAGGATCTGGTCCTGCTGCACAAACCGTAAAAATAGACTTACCTCGTTTTACTCTTATTGGTGCAACGACTAGGGCAGGAATGTTATCAAACCCCCTGAGAGAACGTTTTGGTATGCACTTTAGAATGCAATTTTATACGCCTGAAGAGTTAGCTAAGATTGTAACACAAGCTTCGCATAAATTAGAAAAAATAGCCCAAAAAGAAGCAGCTGTAGAGATGGCAAGGCGTAGCCGTGGTACACCTCGGATTGCCTTACGTTTACTCAAGCGTGTAAGAGATTTTGCAGAAGTGTTGGATGAAAAGGAGATTAGTTTAGAACGTGCTAAATATGCACTTGATCAGCTAGGTGTAAATAATCTTGGTTTTGATGAGCAAGATATTCAACTTTTAGAACTCCTTGTCAGTGCTAAAAATAAACCTATGGGACTGAGTACTATTGGTGCAGCACTGAGTGAAGATGAAGGTACCATTGAAGATGTTTTAGAACCTTATCTTATAGCCAATGGGTACATAGAACGCACCGCACGTGGACGTATTGCTACACAAAAGTCATATGAGCACTTTAAATTAGGTGGTGTATCGGAGAGTATATTTGATGACTAAAAGTACATTAATGATTACAGCTCTTTTTATTTTAGGGATTATTGGGGCATACTCTGTCTATCAACCATTTTTACTCTCTATAACAGTAGCTATTTTACTAACAATGGCTACTTTCAATCTAAGTAAAAAATTAGTAAGATTTACAAACTCTGCTAAAATATCATCAGCAATTTCTACTATATTACTTTCTTTGCTCCTATTTGCTCCTATTGTCTATTTAGGTACAGTGGGAGTTAGTTATATTTCAGAGCTAGATAGTCGAGGAATAAAAGATACAATTAATGCGGTTAAAGTATTTATTGAACAAGTACCATTTTTTAAAGAACTGAGCGAACGCTATTTAAGTGATTCTAAAATATCAGGATATATACAAGATTCTACACATTTTATTACATTAGCAGGTGGTGCAGGACTAGGCTTTATGAAAAATATGTTTTTTGTTGTGGTCTTTTATTTTTTCATAAATTTTTATGGAGATAAATTTTTTGATATGGTCTTAAAACTTTTACCTGTTTCTCCTGTAAAGGGTATGCGCATGATGCATGAAGTTTCTGCGACGATGGAAGTAGTCTTTTATTCTGTTATAGTTACTGCAATTTTAGAAGGTTTTCTTTTTGGTATTATCGTAAGTTATTTTAATTTTAATGGTTTATTATTTGGTGTAATTTATGGTTTTGCATCTCTAATTCCAATTATTGGAGGTATTATCGTTTGGGCCCCTGTCTCACTTTATGCTTGGACCAAAATGGATTCTCAAACAGCTATAGTAATAGCATCATATTCTATTATTATGATTTCAATTATTGCAGATACGTTTTTAAAACCTATGATTATTAGAGTCATACAAGAAGATTTTTTGAAAAGTACAATACAGATTAATTCTGTGATTATTTTCTTCTCTATGTTAGCAGGGATGAGTACACATGGTTTCTGGGGTATGATTTTAGGACCAGCTATTACGGCATTTTTAATTGCCATTACTAAAGTTTATCTAGACTATAATGAAAAATAATAGTTTATTAACGAACGATTAAAATTAGTACTTTATAATCTAATACTTGTCTAGAAAAGGATATATCATTATTAAAATACTTATTATTGAAGATGACCCAGAGTTAGCACTAATCTTAACAAATTATTTGACGAAATATGATATGGAAGTCATAGGTGCAGAAGATCCATATATAGGGCTATCTTTATTAACACAACATAAAATTGATTTGATTATTTTAGATTTAACATTACCTGGCATGGATGGTCTTGAGGTGATACCTAAGATACGAGAGATATCTAATATTCCAATTATAATCTCTTCAGCACGTGATGATATTACCGATAAAGTTATTGGACTTGAACGTGGTGCCGATGATTATATGCCAAAGCCTTATGATCCTAGAGAACTTGTAACACGGATTAAAACAATTTTACGACGTACGACAACGATAGAAGATAAAATAGAAAAACAAGTAGAATTATTCGTGATTAATGCAAAAGCTAGAGAGATAGTATTTAAAGATATTCCTCTAGAGCTTACTGCTGCAGAGTATGATATTTTAAAGATGCTGGTACAACATAAAAATGGTTCAGTTTCACGTGAACAACTTTTATATGAGAGTGAACATATTGACGATGACTCTTCTATTAAAAATATCGATGTGATTATCTCTAGAGTACGTCAAAAAATAGCCAAGATAGATCCTAATAATATCTATATAAAACCGATACGTGGTGTTGGGTACTTACTTACTGATCGTGTATAATTAATGTTATTTGTGAATAAGATGAAAAACCTATCGGTAACTACTTTTATTCATACTCTTTTTTCTGTGGCTATTGCTATTTTGATAGCTACTTTTTTACTTTTTCTTTCTTGGGATAAAGATAGACAAAAGATTGAAGAGGTAAAGAGATATCAACTTATCTCTATTACATTTCTTTCAAATTTAAGACAAGACCCAAATGGTAGTACTTTTGATAAACTCTATAAAGATTTAAAAGTATTACCCATAGTTTCTGAAAAAATTAAAATGACAAAAAATGAAATAACTAGATTAGGAAGAACAATCTTTACAGGTGGTTCACGAGTAGGACATGTACGTGTATTTGCTATAGGAGAGAAACGCTATATTTATATTCAACGTATGGGATATAATCTTTTACTACAAGATACTAAAGCTAAAAATTTTTATTTTGAATATGCAATATTTATAGGTATTTTTCTTATAGCCCTTTTACTTTTGTTGTATCTTGCAGTACTTAAAAAACTTTCTCCACTTAAAAAATTACATAAACAAATTCAAAAATTTGCAAAAGGTGATATGCAGACACGTATTACATATATATATGATGATGAGATAGGTAAGATTGCGAAGAGTTTTGATGATGCCATTGTACATATTAATAAACTCAGTACTTCTAAAAACCTTTTTATGAGAAATTTAATGCATGAGCTAAAAACACCTATTACCAAAGGGCGTATTGTCGTCGAGATGCTAGAAGATGAAGAGACTAAGAACGTGTTAGTACGTGCTTTTGAACGTATGAATGAACTTATTTCTGAACTTGCAGAACTTGAACGTGTTACTACGCAAAGTTTTGAGCCAAACTTTGAATATATTATGCTCTCTACTATTGTTAATGAAAGTCAAGAGCTTCTTATGACACAAAGTTCTTGTATTGATATTGATATAGAAGATATGGCACTTACTACAGATAAGAAATTAATGACTTTAGTAATAAAAAACTTATTGGATAATGGAATGAAATATGGTGAAAACAGATGTGTATTATTAAGAACAAATCATAAGAATATAGAGATTATTTCTAAAGGTGAAATGCTTGAACATCCATTGTCATACTATACTGAACCATTTTCGCAGGCTGAAAAACGCAGTGCTGGATTTGGATTAGGTTTGTACATTGTGTATAGCATTTTAGAAAAGATAGGTTATGTATTAGAGTACAAACATGAAGAAGGTAAAAATATTTTTATACTTTTACCTATTAATATGAGAGAAAGATAAGTTTATTTATCTTTTTTTAAAGCTTCAGAAATAAGCTCTAGAGGATTTTTAAAGACTGTCTCTACCTCTGCATTGTTTAATGCTTCAGCAAGCTGTACACGGCATGCTGAACACTCAGCACTGACGTAATGTGCTTTGGTTTCTTTTATCATGGCCGCTTTTGGTTTACCAGCTGCTTCTGCAAAGTGAAACTTTTCTGTTTGCATCGTGACGCCACCAAATCCACAACATCTATTAGGATCAGACATCTCTATCATTGGGTAGTTTGGTGCAAGTAGGTTACGAGGTTGCTCATATATACCTTGTACTTTTCTGGCATGACATGGATCATGGTAGGTGACTGCTTTATCAAATTTATGTCCTCTATCTCTGAGGATTTGTTGTAGATCTGTATTGTCATCTAGCCATGCTGTAGCCATATGGATTTTTTCTGCTACTTTTTTGGCACGGATTTCCCACTCTGGCATAGCATGATTTTTGAAAAATACTTGCCAGTCATGTTTTACCATAGCTGAACAGGTAGCCTCTGGAATGAGCATTGCATCACACTCATCCATAAAGCTTTCAAAGTATTCTATATTTGCTTTGGTCATACGCTCTACTGATTCCACTGCTCCTGTAAAGTATGCAGGTGCTCCACAACAGAGCTGCTCTTTAGGTATAAAGATATCTATGTTAAGCTCTTTAAGTATATCTACCAAAGAATCACCAATGCCAACATAATTATAGTTAGCTAAACAGCCTATAAAAAGTGCGACACGTTGGTTCTTCTGTTCTTGGTTGGCCGCAGGTATTTCTTCTGGATAGCTATTTAGAAATGAAACTTTTGATAAAGAGGGAATAAGTCTATTCTTTTTTACCATTGGCATTCTAAAACGTGCCAAAAGACCACCTTTATTTTCATCGACTTTAAATGCACAGGTCTTAAACATAAAACCAAATTTCATAACTATGTCCATAACTTTTCGATGTTCTAGTAGGTAAAATGCTACTTTTTTAAAAAGTGGCATACCAAATTTTTCAGCGATATCTGCACGTACCTCTTCTATGACCATATCTGTTGCGAGTGAGTTAGGACAAACCTCTACACAGTTGGTACATAAGAAACAAGATTCAAAGATGTTTTTGGCATTTTTATCGAGCTCTAGCTCACCTCGTTGATACGCACCAAGTAGGTCTATGAAACCACGAGGAGATGTTGTCTCATCTGGGTTTACTTGGTGGATGGTACAAACGGGAATACATTTTCCACACTTGATACAGTCATCACTTGTTTCTGAAAAATTGAAGATGTCTTCTATTTTTTTACTCATATATCCTCTTAATTTTGGTTGGCTTTAGCCGACCATCACATTATTTTTATTAAACAGTCTTTGAAAAACTCTTTTTACTTCCACCGTATTGGTGCATGTATGCATCAAATGGCATGGCGATGTTTCTGATGAGCAGGGTACCTGTGGTACTTACTGTTATCTTGTCATCTGTGATGGTCACTAGGTCAGCTTCCACAAACTCTTGTAGCTCTTCTAGGGCATCTGCGAAGTACTCGCTAAACGTGATGTTATGCTCTTTATTGACACGTTTCATATCTATTGAGAAGTTTGCCATGAGTTCCATGATAACAGCTTTTCGTAAATAGTCATCTTCACTCAGGTTTACACCTCTTTCAAAAGGGAGTTTTCCAGTATCAAGAGCTTCTTCATAGAGTTTCATATTTTTGGTATTTTGTGCATAATACATCGTACCCTCACCGATACTGGTAAGCCCGATTCCCACAAGGTTAGCACCACCTTTAGTGGTGTACCCTTGGAAGTTTCTATGTAATTCACCTTTGGCTAT
>Ga0256827_10002447_pt1 | contig 11966 bp, 8 predicted proteins | sample CV84metaG_FD_185977 | JGI IMG/M metagenome (GOLD analysis project Ga0256827, IMG submission 185977) | Hydrothermal vent microbial communities from East Pacific Rise, Pacific Ocean - CV84 | ecosystem: Environmental > Aquatic > Marine > Hydrothermal vents | place: Pacific Ocean: East Pacific Rise... | reverse complement strand
ACTCATGGTATACCTTTTTTATACACACTTTTATTATACATCATTTTTATTAAAAGGGCTTTATGGATTTTTACTATTATATTGAAAATAGTTTAAAAATGTTAAAAATATGGCAAATTGGGCATCCTTCATAACCCCAAAAAGTAGTTGACACTTTTCTTTAAAATAGAAATCAGTCCATACGCCATTCTCCAAATAAAAATGGATTAAAAAAATTATATTGCAAAGATAAAAAGCTGAAAGAATTAGCTAAAAAAGTACCTATCTTTAGAGACTATTTTTTGAGTTAAAAGTTCAATCCAATCCTCTTTTTGTTCTCTGTTGGTTAAGAGTTCAAAAGGAGTTTTACCTTTACGTTTACCAGCTCTATAGCGTCTATGATTATGATAAAACATAAAGAGATTTAAGAAATTTTGTCTGACTTGATTTTTAGAGTTATTGAGATAAGGTCTTAATATTGAGTTTATAGTTTCCACCATTGATGAAGCTTGAATAATGGTCTCTAGTTGTTTAAATACTTTCTCTTTCATAGTCTTATATCTTTCTTGTAGTAATTTTTGGTTGAACGCTTGATAGAAATTCTTTTGTTCTCTTGCTTTGTTTCGTCTTGATTGTACTTTGGCTTTAATGAGAACTTTTTCCCATTGCCACTCTAAACAGAGGTTTTCTAGTTGATATTGAGTTAGGGATAATTGTTTACATCTCTTTATGACCTCTTGGGTTTGGTCGAAGTAGTTAAGTAAATTAGGTAATATTCTTCGTATGGATTTTACTTCTGTATTTATAGCAATAGAGTTCAATGTTTGCATAAGTGTTAATGCTGTCTCTATCTCCTCTTTGGCTTTCTGTTTATCTCTTACTTCACCTGTATGTTTAAAGGGTTTAAGTTGATGTACAATACAGTGGTAGAGATAACGAAAGTTATCACTGAGTTCAATATGCTCTTCTAACTTTTTTTGATATTGTTTTTTATCTTTACTTTGTGCTTCAACTTCTATTATACGATAGGCTTGTTTATCGAACCTTTCTACCAATAAACCCAACCTATGGGCTATTGCATGATAAGCATCTACTTGATAGATGGCATCAGGCAGACTCTCTTTTGCTCCTAGTCCTAAACCATTTCCCTCATCTCTAACTACACCTGTAATGACAAAGCCACTCTGTTTTAATTCATTGTAATGCTCTTTCCAATCTTCACCTTTTCTACTATCTCTTTTCTCAATACTGAGAATAGCTGAACTGATTGGGTCAACCGTTATGAGTATCGGAGCTAATTTAGAAAATATCTCATCACTCGCTACCATGAGTTTGATGGTGTTTTTATTGCTAGAGTCTATCTTTTTAGGAAGTAATGTTCCAATACTTGATAATGTTTGGCTAACCATCCCTACTGAACTTAGAGCCAACTTCTCTCGCTTCATAATACTTGATATAGACTCTATACTACATCGTCCCTCCATTCGATAACTTAACATCTTTGAAAACAGCTCTTTTTTTGAAATTATCTTTTGTTGTAGTTGTGGGCTAAATAGTTTTGGAAGATTCTTTTTTACAACATCTATTAAACTATAAATAAATGCTCTTGATATTTTATATGCTTTAGCTAAAGATGTTATTTTTCCCCATTCATGCAACTCTTGTGCCATATATCCTTGATATGCTATTTGCATTCTTAGCTCTGGAGTTAATCTTTCTACTCTTATATATTTTATTTTATAACTTTTTAATGCTTCTTTTAAAAAAAATTCTGTATCATCTTTTTACCTTTTTGGGGTATTTTCACTCGATTTGGCGTGAAACTTTGTTGAGTGAATCTTTCTTTACCTTATTATCTTTTCTCTTAAACCCTCTTTTGTTCTTTTCTGTTTACCCTATTTCTCTTATTTGTTTTGCCTTTTGAAGGATGCCGCAAATTGTAATGTTTTGCTGAAAGGTGTAGATATTGACCATGTCATAAGTCAAAATATATAGGCATAAAAAAGAAGGAAAAGAGGGTGAAAAAATTGACATAAATCCGTAGGGGGCGATTGCCATCGCACCGTTCTTAAACACGCATAAAATAAACCTCTCGCCAAAAGGCTAAACTAAGCCACAGCTTGAAGCTTAATCCCAAAAGAGTTAAGCACCTTCAAAATCGTATCAAATTTAGGCTTCGCTCCTTTATGAAATGTTTTATAAAGACTCTCACGTCCTAACCCTGTATCTTTAGCAATCTGTGTCATCCCTTTTGCACGTGCAATGTCTCCAATGGCAGAGAGCAATTCGTCCATGTCCCCATCTTCAAGTATTTGAGAAAGATACTCTGCAATAACTTCTTTACTATCAAGATACTTTGCTACATCAAATGTTTCTAGGTTGTTACTCATTATGGTACTCCTTTGCCATCTCTTTGGCTTTTTCTATGTCTTTAGATTGGCTAGATTTATCACCACCTACAAGCAAGACAATAATTTCGTCTCCTTGTTGTGTGTAATAGACTCTATAACCTGGACCTGTTGTTATTCTAAGTTCGCTTACTTTGTCACCCACACTTTTGTGGTCTCCAAAGTTACCTGCTCGTACTCGTTTAACTCTACGGATAATAGCAACTTTGCCTTGTACATCTTTGAGTTTAACTAGCCACTTAGAAAAAAGGTCACTCTCTTTAACTTTATACATGGCTAGTGTATCTTAAAAGATACGATTTGTCAAGATAGATAGTTTTCATGTTAAACTCCTTATAGTTATTAGGTAAGTTTAACAGTAATTGTTTAAATTTATTAAAAATATGTCAAATTGTAATGTTTTTAAATCTTGGCTATAATAACCCAACAAGAAAAAGGGAAACAAAATGTTAAAAACCACACTTACCACCATACTTCTATGCACCTCTTTAAGTGCATTTTCTACCATAAAAGAGATACGAGTCGAGTACAACACCATTCAAAAAAAAGTAGCCGATGAGGTCTACACCATAAAAACAAAAACAGTTAAAGATGATATTGAACGCTCTAAAACCATCTATCTCAACAGCAAAGGTGTGGTAAAAAAACTCTTTGTAGAGGGTGGTAGTGAAGACAGTGTTCATAATAAAGCTTACTATTACACCAATGAAGGAAAGCTCTTTTTTACCTACCAACGCTCAGGTGATGTTCACAACGGTTCAAGCGAAATCCGTCGCTACTACAACGACAAAATGGAACTAATAAAAGAGATAGTAACTCCACTTAAAAAAGGAGAGCATAGCATTAGCTCGGTTTATCCTGCTGTGGTTGAAGATGCTTTGAAATATTTTAGGATAGAGTTTTAAAAAACTGTAGGGCAAAGTTTTTCAACTCATCGTTAAAGTAAATTGGCACGAATAAATCTTTGATATAATATCTTTAAGAAAAATTGGGAAGAGGGAAAATGAACGACAGTAAAAAAGCAAGAACCATTAAACCAAGTACTGAAAAGAAACTCTTTGCTCTTTCCAAAAATCAATGCTATCATCCAAACTGTACCAATAAACTCATTACCAATGATAAAAAAGATGTATTGGCTAAAATAGCTCATATAGAAGCTGCAAGTTCAAATGGTCCAAGATTTAATGCGTATATGACGGATGATGAACGACGAGATTTTGATAATCTTATTTTACTTTGTGATGAGCATCATATAGAGATAGACAGTCATGAAGAGGAATTTCCTACAGACCTTTTAAAAGAGTGGAAGTTACTGCATGAGGGAACAGATATTGATGCCCTTTTTCAACATACTTTAAAAATAAAATACCTAAATGATTTTGAAACTATTTCTCTTTTAAGTAATATTCCCAAATCTATAGATAATATTTTTGTAAACCTAGCTATTATCAAAGAAAAACAAGAAAAACAAGAAGAAAAAGATAATGAAAAGCTTATAAATAGAGAAGTGATTTTAAGTAGTTACGAAGAGATATATAAACCAAAAGAACCCATAGAGATAAAAGAGCTTGTTAATACATCAAATAAATCACTTATTTATGGGAAAGCAGGAATTGGAAAAACTACGCTTTGTAAGTATATTGCCTATATGTGGGCAAAAGGAGAGCTATATAATGAGTTTGAGTATCTTATTTATATTCCTCTTCGTGAGTGGAAAAGTGATAGTGGTATTAAAGGGGCTATTCGAGATTACTATTATAGTCTTGATATTAAAGAAATAAGTATAGATTTTGATGCAAACAAAACACTTTTTCTCTTTGATGGTTATGATGAGTTAGATGCTGATAAGAAAACAATATTAGGAAAAGAGATAAAAAAATATATTTTACCCCACTATATCATAACCACTCGTCCTTATGGGTATCAAAAAAGTGACTTTGGGGTTGAGGAAGTTAAATATTTTGAGACTATTGGCTTTATTGATGAAGATGTAACAAAGTATATTGAGAATTTTTTTGAAGATGATAACGAAAAAGCTAAAGGATTAAAAGCCTATTTAAAAAGTAATATTAGTATTAGGCATATTGGTTATATTCCTTTGATATTGGAGATGATTTGTTCTTTATGGAAGCAAAAAGAGTTTGGTTTAGATATGACCATGACAGAGCTTTATAGTCAAGTTATTGAAGATTTATTATCTGTATATGCAAGAAAAAAAGGTTATGAAACTGTTTATAAAAAGAAATATAAATCAGAGATAGAAATTTATTTAGGTTCTATTGCTTTTCAAGCATTAAAAAAACAGACAATAGTTATAAATGGTACTTTTTTGGAAAAATCTCTAAAGAAAATTAAAACTGATGATGCAGATGATTTTTTAGAACAGAGTATATTTTATACAGGTTTTCTAAAATCAGATAATAGTAGTGAAGACCCTTGGAAAAATAACTATCAGTTTCCTCACTTGACTTTTCAAGAATATTTTTCTGCGTTGTATGTCTCTGGACTTAAAGCAAAAAAACAGAAAAAAATCATACAAGAATGGAAGTTTTACCCTCATATGCAGATGTTTTTTATTTTTTTGGGTGGCTTGATTGAGAATAAGGAGTTATTGTTAGATGAAATAATAGGTAAAAAAGATGGTGTTGTTGCTCATAATGAATCTTATATTTTTATGCTTGTTTTAGATTGTTTGCCAAATATTAAAAAAGATGAATTAAGCGAAGAAAAGATTAGAATAATTAATGAAAATATTGTACAAGAGCTTGAAAGAACTTTACATTATCCATTGTTGTTAAAAAAATTAAAATTGGTTTATAGTTTTATAAATGATGTAACAGTTAATTATTTTATAGATATTATAAATGATGATAGATATTTTCCTAAATTTAGAAAAAATTTAACAATGTTTTTATTTTCAATAGATAAATATAGTGAAAGTATAATAAATGTATTTATTGAGATAATTAAAGACCCTGATTTGGAGGATGAATTAGCGTTTAATAGGGATAAATTTATTAAGGAACTACTTATTGAAGGAAAAAATAAAGAAAAAAATATAGATATATGTTTTTCTATAATAAAAAAAGATAAAGGTTTTCATGAATCAATATTAATTATCGAAGAACTGTTAAAAAGTTATGATGACCATAAAAATAAAATTATGAATCTCGCGATTGAATGGATAATAACAACAGAAGAGAATGAAAATGATATTATGAGTATGATAATAGCTTATGAGGATAACCCACAATTTTATAATGAATATACAAATTTTCTTTCTCTTCTTAAAGATAACGATAAATTTATTAATTTTTATATTGAATTGTTAAATAAAGACATAACAATAGAAAGAAAAAATGCTCTAGCTACATTTTTATATTTTATGAATAAACATAATTCAGAAGTTATGGAAATATTAATAGCTAATCCATTGCGTACATTTAACACTATAGTAAAAAGTAGATTTGGTCTTTTTGACTTTATTAAAGAAGATATAGCTAGGGGTACAAATATTTTCAATACGTTAATTAAAGACTTAGAAGATAAAAAAATAAATTTATCTATTGAAAATAGTTATAAAATTATAGATACGTTATTATCACAAATAACCTATGGGAATTCAACTCCAGAGTTAGATATATTTATCGTAAATTTCGTAACAAAATATTATATTGAAAATAAAAATATTGATTATAAGTATAAAAAAGAGCTTGTTAAGACTTGGTTTTCGAGATTTAATTTAATAAGAGAGTCTAATAAAACGGTAGAAAAAATTCTAAAAGAAGTTCGTCCTCACTATCCTTTAAATAATCAAAGTAAAAATATAAAAGTCAAAGATACAAAAATATTACTTGATATTTTAGAAGAGAAAAGTGTCTCTTCTTGGGATATACAAAATGTTATAAAAAATAGATGGAATAAAAATGATTTTTTACTCTCTATTCAAAATGAAAATATTGATTTAGAACACAAAAAACAAATAGTAGAAGCTGTTATTGAGTCTCATGTTACACAGAAAGAGCTAATATCTTTAGATACACTCATGACAGATGTAAATATTGATTTAGTGCTTAGAAAATATATTGTAAAAACATTGTATGAAAAAGGCTTTGATACTGATATGATTTTTGATACGCTTATTGAGTTTATTAAGGAGACAGATTTAAAATTTAGAGTCAAGGTTAACCCTGAAATAAAGTCTAATCGTAATATTGAAATTGTTGATGCTACAATAGAAAAATTAAATAGATATTATGATAAAGATAATGGAGTAGATTGGTTCTTTAGAAACAGTGGTTTATCTATGTTTTTAGATAATGAAAAAGTAGTAGATATTCTTTTTAGAATGATTCGAAACCTTACTATTTCTTCTCATGATAAAAAAAGTTTGTTGGGCTCTTTTGATTGTAATAAACTTCCTAGTAATAAGGCAAGTAATACTCTTGTTGGATTTATACAGGATAGAGGAGAAGATTTTGTTTTTACTGGATATGATGAGCGTGTAATAGATAAATTGTTAATTCCTATAAAAGAGATTAATCTTATTAGTGAATATAATATTATAAAAAAGCTTATGCAAAATAAAGATATTGAAAAGATGTCAAAATGGACATTGTCTGCTCTCATAGCTCGATTAGCAAAGTCTACATCAATTAATGCAAGTGTTTTGTTGGAGGATGTAAATATATCTCAAAATATAAAAAAAATTTTTACTAGAAGTTGTTCAACAGAGAAATTATTTGAAGATTATAAAACAGAATATGAGGATATGACATGGTACATAATTTATCATGTTCGTTATATGAATTTGCCTTTTTATATTACAAAAGAGAATACAATGTGTGTGGTAAATAAAGGAAAGAAGGTAGTTTTAAAAGAGATAAATAATAAAGTTTTGGAAGAGATTTTAAGAAATGACAATGAAGATTCTTAATTAAATATATTGGAATTATGAAGGGAAAAAGGTAGTGGAACTTGTTTATTTGTGGGTTGAGGATTATAAAAATATTAAAAGACAGGGGTTTAATTTTTCGCCTAGGTTTGAGTGTAAATATGAAAATAATGAATTGACTATTTGTGATAAAAAGAAGAAAAAGTGTAAAGATAATGATTATATAGAAAACTTCTTTGGAGACAATATCCATATTACAGCTATCGTTGGCAAGAATGGAAGTGGGAAGAGTAGTATACTTGATTTGTTATACGAAAAACTACATGATTTTGATTTTCATGGATTTGCAATTTTTAATAATAAAAATGATGAAATATTTTTTTTAAAAAGTTTACATGATAATTATCCATTTCTTGATATTTATAGAAATTTATCTAAGAATAATAAGGAAACTTTATTTCCTTTATTTGATTATTCATATACTTATGATATTAATCCATTGAGTAACAATGAATTAAAATATCCTAAAAAAAGAATAAATAGTATCAATGGTATTATTGATTTAAATCGTGAAAATATAAGAAATCAAAGAAATATTCTAAGAAATTATTTTAGTCTAAAAGAAAAAAAACAGTTATCAAAATTTGATAATTTCTTTACACCTAAAACTATTACTATCTATTTTAATCCTTCAACAATAAAAGCAGAAGAAGGTAAAAACATTCCTAAATTAAGAGAAGAATCAAAGAATAAACTTGAACAGTTATCTAAAAATATTAGAGGGAATATTTCATTTCAAGATTTTTTCAGTACATTAAAAGAAGTATCTAAATTATTAAATAATAGTAAATCCTATGAAGAACTTTCTAATATATTTGATTATTTTAAACCTAATTTTCAATTGGGAATAGATAAGTTGAATGATGAATTAGATATATCTTTTAATAATATATGGAATCAAAAAGATTTTAACAATTTAGAAAAATTATCAATTTTAGAAACTATTCAATTTAGTAATGAAAATCCTTATGAAGAAGATTATTCAATCAAACTTTTGTCATTTTCAATTGAAAATTTAGATAATGAAATAATTGATACTATTTTAGCTAGTTTTTCATCAAATCATTTTCTTATAAATCTTTATGATGAGAGTAAGAAAAGATTAAATGATTTAAGTTTTGGAGAGCAACAATTATTATCTATTTTGAATCAATTATATTCATTAGGTATGAAAAAAAGTATTAATATAGAAGATAAAGTTGATACAAGTAACCAAATAATTATTGATAATAATTTTGATGAAGAGCTTGATTATAGAACATCTATGCCTATTAATTATATTCTATTATTTGATGAAATAGATATATCCTTTCATCCTGATTGGCAAAAGAAAACTGTTCAATATATTGTTGATTTTTTATCTCTTATAGATAATATGGATTTTCATCTTATTTTTACAACCCATTCCCCATTCCTCTTATCAGATATTCCGAAACAAAATACGATTTTTTTAGATACTTATGATGAAAAAAAATCAAAAGATAAATATCCAAATTTAACTTTTGATGATTTTGAAGATGGAAATTGTATCAATGTCACTAAAGAACTTGATATAAAGTCATTTGGAGCAAATATCCATAATCTGTTAGCTCATGGTTTTTTTATGGAAGATGGGTTAATGGGAGAGTTTGCAAAAAAGAAAATTGAAAATATTGTAAAGTTTTATAATGATGTAAAAAATGGAGATAAAAAGCAAAAAGACTATAATGAAGTCAAAAAAGAGTTCTATTTCATTAGAAATAATATAGGAGAAGAGTATATAAAAGGAGTAATTACTAATCATATTGAGTTTATTGAGGAAAAGTTAGTAGATGAGGAATTTAAAAAAAGAAGAATAGAACAACTTGAAATAGAATTGGCTAGATTAAGGGGTAATAATGATAAAAATCAATTATCCTAAACATAGAAAAAAGTTTGAGGAAGATTATGTAGCTATTTTTGATATTGAAAAGATAAAGAAAGAATGGGAAGATGAATTTAAAAAGATAGATTATGATATATCTGAAAATTCTATAAAAAAATTATTAGTATTACCTTTTGATGAGTTATTAAAGATTTATCAAGATTTTACTGATAATAAATCTATTAAAAAAAATGAAGATGATAAAAAAACTCTTTATGGTCATTATCAACCTGAAATTGCAAATTTTTTTATGGACTATAGCAAAGAGTTAAATCTAAAAACTTGTTATTTTTGTAATATTGATTTTATTAATGTCTTTGCTACTAGATTTGATAATGTAGAGTATAAAACTGTTTTAGATGTTATAGAAGCAAAAAATTATGATGATTTAATATTATTAAAGGGTATTGGTCCATCAATAGCAAATAAAATTATTGCTAATAATATTAATAGTATGGAAGATATAGAAAAAATAAGTGGACAAGGTATAAAAGAAGAAAATCTAAAAAAAATTAAAAACATAGATATAAGTAAAATAGATTTTAAAAGTCAAAAAAATCATTTTACACTAGACCATTTTCTTCCAAAATCAAAATGTCCTATATTGGCACTCTCTTTATATAACTTTGTACCCTCTTGTTCTTCTTGTAACACTAAATTTAAAACCGTTCAAAATTTGGAAAAAGAACATCTTAGTCCAACTTCAAGCTCTTTTAGTGTCCAAGATAATATAAAATTTAAATTTTTTTTTGATACTAAAGTAAAAAAAGATGATTTAAATTTATTGATAACTTATTCAAAAAATGAAGACAAAGACTATGAAAAATATATAGAAGCTTTTGAACTAGAAAATCGTTATAAATTTCATCAAAATGAAGCTCTTGCACTCATAAAAAAACAAGAGAAATATAGTGAAACAAGAATAGATGAAATAGCCAATATTTTAAAAATATCTCCTCATCAAGTTAAAAAAGATATTTTTGGAGAAGAGTTGTTTAATGGAGATATACAAGATAAGAGTTTTACTAAAATGAAAAGAGATGTGGCTAAGAATATAGGGATAAAAGGAGTGAAAGAATGACCTGCCAAAAACCAACCCCACAAGCCCTAAAAATTCTACTAACCCAAAAAGACCACCCAGACCATAAGCTAATGCTAAAGTTCTATTTAGAATTTGTTTTAACATCAGAGAGTATTGACAAAGAGAGATTTCCTCTTTTTTCAGCTCCTCAAAGAGGATTTTATGTTAACAATGAAAACAAAATAGAGTTTGACACCTACTGCTTTTTGCGAGAAGAGGAAGAGAAGTTTTACTATGTGAGTGACCATGCTGATGTTTATTATAGGAAAGATGGTGTTCATAAAAACTTGCTCTTTCATGCACCCAGTAAAAAGTGGCATTTTGATACCTCTGACATAGATGAAAAGAGTTTTATAAAGTTTGAGAAAGTGTGGGATGAACTCTATTTTAAAAGCAGACGAAAAGCCAAAGATATTCACTACGTTAAGCTAAGTGCGAACTCCTATAAAGAGGTCAAAACAGACAAAGAGTGTCTGCTTTTAAATAAAAAAGAGTTGGAGTACCCCATAACGATTGAGTACCGTTACAAAAAACTCAATGGGCTTTTGATGTATACAAAAGATAACAGCGAACTCTTGCTTTTAAAAGTAGCCTCACCCCAAGAGAAAGAGCAGTTAAAAAAGGTGGGAATATGGACAAAAGAGGGAAGTAAAAAGCTTTTTAACCGAGGTGGTAAACCATTGACATTTAAAGCCATAAAGAAGCAACTTGAAAAAGGGCAGTTACACCAACGGCGTTTGTACCCTGCAAAGATTTTCAATAGAAAAAAGAGCATTAGAGCAGAGAAGATTTTTTACCTAAATGAGGCGACCATTGAAGCTATAACCAAAGAGGAGTTTTACGAACAAAAAGGGGTCTTTTTTGCGTTGATGGAAGAGAATCGCATTTATAGATTTAATAAGACCCATTTGCGTTATGGCTCTACCAAAGATGATACCTTAAAATATATTGCCCTTAAACGAGAAAAATCGGAGGGGAACGGGACAAAAAAGTATATTTTTGAGCCAAGAGTGGGTGCTGTGTTTAACAAAATAGAGGAGGGCTACACCAAAGAGCGTCGCTATAGCATGAAGTTTAGCAACTACAAAGGAGAGCCAGTTAAAGAGAACTACACTATCTACTCTAAAGAGGAGGTTGTAGAGTTGTCTACTAGCAAAGATAAGAATATTTACTACAAAAAGGTGTTGCAGATAGGTAGTGTGAGGGTGGATATTTTTAATAAAAAGTGCAACATAAAACCCATAGCGTTAAAGAAAAACCACATTGTCATGCGTGTCCCTTCTGAACAAGAGTTTAAAAACGACTACCTAAAAATGCTATACCGTTTACGAAACTCTATTGCCCATGCCGAGTTTAACATAAGAGAAGATGAGGTCTTTTTTTGTAATACGCATAATGATGAGTTAAATCTAAAGGCGAATGTTTTACGTTGTGAGCTTGATGGGTTTATGGAGGGGTTGTTGGAGATGGTTTTGTGAAATATTAGAATTTTAAAGGTTAAACTACCTTAAATATTAAAGCCAACTCTCCAACAATAACTGATAAAATCACAGTACAATAAATAAGCGAGAAAATATGCGAGTAGATAAATGGTTAGCTTCTGTAAATGTAATTAAAAGACGAACGATTGCCTCTGACATG
>Ga0256827_10002446_pt1 | contig 11968 bp, 10 predicted proteins | sample CV84metaG_FD_185977 | JGI IMG/M metagenome (GOLD analysis project Ga0256827, IMG submission 185977) | Hydrothermal vent microbial communities from East Pacific Rise, Pacific Ocean - CV84 | ecosystem: Environmental > Aquatic > Marine > Hydrothermal vents | place: Pacific Ocean: East Pacific Rise... | reverse complement strand
AGGGTCAAGTAGCTGTACTTGGTGGCTCTTTCTGGCAACAAGTGGTTAATATCTCTTCACAAACCAAACCACCCAAAGATATGAACATAAGAGTCAATCCCCATGTTATAGAAGGACTCTCTCAAGCTGAAGGTATTACCTTTTTTAGTGGTCTTGTAATGCGATGGTTCCGTGATGCTTTTTGTGAATTGGAAAAGCTCGAAGCCTCTGAACGTGGTCTGGATGTTTATGAAGTATTAGAGGAAAAAGCAGCAAAAGTTCCCGTAGGTTCGTATGGAATTTTACCAATATTTTCAGACAGTATGAAGTATGGGAAGTGGTACCATGCAGCTCCTAGTTTTTTAAACCTTAGTATAGACCCTCAAGTATGTAACAGGGCTGCAATGTTTCGAAGTCTAGAAGAGAATGCTGCAATAGTCTCAGCCATAAATTTAGAAAAAATTAGAGAGTTTAGTGGCATTGAAATCGAGGAGATAGTCTTTGCAGGGGGTGCAAGTAAAGGAGCTCTCTGGTCACAGATACTTGCCGATGTAACAGGCTATAGAGTGAAAATCCCAAAAGTAACTGAAGCTACGGCACTTGGTGCAGCTATGGCGGCAGGTGTTGGGTGTGGAGTTTATGAAAGTTTAGCAACTGCCGCAGAAGAGTTAGTTGTTTGGGATAAAACTTATGAGCCAAATTTAGAGAATAAAAAAATATATGATGTACTCTCTCTAACGTGGCAAAAAGCCTATGAAGCACAGCTTAAACTTGTAGATGAAGATGTTACTACTAGTATGTGGAAAGCACCAGGGCTGTAAATTTAGATATAATTCGCGAATGAAAAAGAATAGAATAAATTTTGAACAAGCCTTAGAACTTTACGACATGGACTTTTTTGAGCTTGGGGACTTGGCAGATGAGCGTCGCCAAGAGCTTCACGGTAAAAAAACTTACTTTAACATTAACCGCCACATTAACCCTACAAATGTCTGTGCAGACATCTGCCTTTTTTGTGCATATTCGGCAAATAGAAAGAATCCAAATCAGTACACTATGAGTCATGAAGAGATTTTAAAAATTGTTGATGATATAGATAAACGTGATGCTAAAGAGGTGCATATAGTCTCTGCACATAACCCTAACGTTACACTTGATTGGTACTTAGGAATTTTTAAAAAGATAAAAACTCAGTATCCACACCTGCACATAAAAGCGCTTACTGCTGCTGAAGTTGATTTTTTATCTCGCCATCATGGACTTACTTATGATGAGGTTTTAGACCTTATGGTAGAAAATGGTGTAGACTCTATGCCTGGTGGCGGTGCTGAGATTTTTGATGAAGCAGTTCGTGATAAAATCTGTAAAGGAAAAGTGACCGCAGACCAGTGGTTAGAGATACATAGAAAATGGCATGAACGTGGTAAAAAAAGTAATGTTACTATGCTTTTTGGCCACGTTGAGTCTCGCGAAAATCGTATCGACCATATGATGCGAATTCGTGAACTGCAAGATATTACGGGTGGCTTTAACTGTTTTATCCCGCTTGTATACCAGACTGAAAACAACTACCTTAAAATCGAGAAGCCTGTGACTGCAAATGAGGTTTTAAAAACGATGGCAGTCTCTCGTTTAGTGCTTGATAATGTGCCACATCTTAAAGCTTACTGGGTAACTTCCACTGTAAACCTTGCTCTAGTTGCTCAAGAGTTTGGTGCAAATGACTTAGATGGAACCATAGAAAAAGAGTCCATCAACTCAGCTGCAGGTGCTAAGAGTGCTAACGGTGTGCAGCTTGAAGAGTTTACAGCCCTCATTAAAAATAGTGGGTTTACTCCAGTTGAACGTGATAGTGTTTACAACGAAATAAAGGTTTGGTAAATTTAGTTTGAAGATATCGGTTATTATCCCAACATATAACCGATACACTGTGTTAAATCGAGCCTTAGAGTCTGTTTTTTTGCAGACTTATCCCCCTTTTGAAGTGATTGTTATTGATGATGGTTCACTTGATGAGACTTCACAAATTCAAGAAGATTTCCCCTCTATAAAATATTTTTACCAACAAAATAGTGGTGTCTCCTCGGCAAGAAACTTAGGCATAGAAAAATCCTCTAATGAGTGGATAGCCTTTTTGGACTCTGATGATGAGTGGCATAAAGATAAACTACAAGAGCAAGTTAACTTCCATAAACAAAACCCAGAAATTTTAATGAGCTACACAGATGAGAAGTGGATACGAAATGGGTGTGAAGTAAAGGTACCTAAGAAGTTTGCTAAAGTGGGTGGTGCAATTTTTGACGATTGCCTCTCTCACTGTATTATCGCTCCATCTGCCACACTTATACACAAGAGCCTTCTTAACATGGTTGGTCTGTTTGATGAGACTCTAGAGGTGTGTGAAGATTATGACCTCTGGCTTCGAGTTGCATTAGAAAATAAAATTGGACTTGTAAATAAAAAACTCATAACAAAATATGGTGGAGATGCTGACCAGTTGAGCATGAAGCATTGGGGAATGGATAGGTTTAGAGTACAAGCTCTAGAGAAGCTTTTTGAGCATAAAGAGAGCTCTAACGTGGCTATTGTACAAACTCTAGTTAAAAAGTATAAGCTTCTCCTCAAAGGTGCGATTAAATATGATAAAATAACGGATATTAATCTTTACAAAGATAAGATAGAATTTTATGAAAAACAGGGTTTGATTTGACAGCATTAACTAAAGAGACAAAACTAACACTCCTCTACATTCTTATAGCATTTACATTTTCTGTTTTAATGCGAATGATATGGATTTACCAATTTACAGGCTATGAAGCCTTTATGCATAACGGTCAGTTTATGATAAATACGAATGATGGTTACTACTGGGCAGAGGGTGCTAGGGATTTAATTAGTGGAGTTACTCAAGCGAATGATAGGTCTCCAATAGAGACGGCAGCATCACAGATAACAGCATTTTTTGCCCATATCTTACCATTTTCTTTCGAGACTGTTATACTTTACCTTCCAGTATTTTTAAGCTCTCTTCTTGTTATACCTATGGTCTTAATTGCTAAAAACTTAAAAAATTTAGAGATGGGCTTAATTGCCTCATTGTTAGCCTCTATTGCATGGAGTTATTACAACAGAACCATGGTTGGATACTATGATACAGACATGCTTAATATTGTTATACCGATGTTTTTACTATGGTCTATTATAGTCGGTATACGAACCCATGAGTCAAAATATCTTCTTGTAATGGCCTTAAGTATACTTGTCTATGATTGGTGGTACCAATCTAGTTACTCTTTAGAGGTCTCATTCTTTGCAATGGTGTTACTTTATACCTTAATACTAGATAGAAAAAATACCTATAATTACAAGTTTATGAGTATGATGCTCTTATCTATGGCAATTCCAGAAAATTATTTTGGTTTAGGATTACTAATAGCAATATTTTTTCTTTTAAAAGGGAAACAAGTAGAGAAGTATATTTACTATATTTTTGGTTTATCTGTTGTTCTGTTTTTAGTAGCAGGAGGTTTCGAGCCTATCTTTAATAGACTAAAAATATATATTTTTAAAGATTCGATTATGAGTGCTAAAGAGGGACTTGGACTTCATTTTTACAGTGTTATGCAGACGGTACGTGAAGCAGGACAGATTCCTTTTGAAACATTTGCAAATCGTATAAGTGGGCACCCTGTAACTTTTGTTATCTCAATTCTTGGGTATCTCTACCTCTCCTATAGACATAAAATTATGCTTTTTGCTTTACCTATGGTAGGACTTGGATTTTTAGCAAGTGTAGGAGGACTACGTTTTACTATATATGCAGTGCCAATACTTGCTTTTGGTATAGCATTTCTAATTACAGAAATATCATCTCAAATGCCAACAAAAAAGTTAAAATATTTAACGATAATTATGCTAACTCTTGGAGTCTTATATCCAAATTATAAACATATTGACGGATACAAGGTTCCTACTGTTTTTAATGCAGATGAGGTAAAGATTTTAGAGAATTTACATAAGGTAGCCAATAGAGAAGATTATGTTATAGCATGGTGGGATTATGGTTACCCTATTCGTTATTATGCAGATGTGAAAACTTTAACGGATGGTGGAAAGCATGAGGGTGATAGTAACTTTCCTGTAAGTTTTATACTTACAAACCCACAAGAACAAGCGGCAAAAATGGCTAGACTAGATGTGGAATATACGGAGGAGAGGTTTGAGTCTAATCGTACTCTTTCCAATATTGAAAATATGAGTCTGGACTATGGCTTCAGTGATACAAATGATTTTCTGTTTTCATTGCAGACAGATATCAAATTACCTCAAAAAACGAGAGATATTTACTTCTATTTACCATTTAAAATGCTTAATATTTATCCTACTGTAAAGGTTTTCTCAAACATGGATCTGATGAGTGGTGAGAAAGCAAAACAACCATTCTTTTTCATAAGTAGAAATTTCAAAGATTTAGGTGATAAGATTGCATTAGGTAAGAGTGTTTTTATGAATAAGAAAGACTCTACATTAAGTATTGGTAGCAATAAAGTGCCAATAAAAAGATTTGTTAAAACATATTATTTGAAAAATGGTGAGCTGAAAAAAGATGTTCAAGTTATCAATCCAAGTGCAACTTTAAGTGTTATTTATATGTCAAATTATAACACTTTTTTAGTTCTTGATGAAGAGACCTACAATTCACTCTATATACAGCTAATGGTTTTAGAAGAGTATGATAAGTCTCTTTTTGAAAAAGTGATAGCAAGTCCACATGCAAAAGTCTATAAACTGAAAATCTAGATGAAGTTCTTTTTAGCTCTTCTTTTAGTTGTAGAACTTTTTGCACAGAAACCTGAACTTTTTCTTCTGCAAAACTATACATCAAAAAGTAGTGTTGATGGATGGGTTATGAGTGAGAAACTTGATGGAGTAAGAGCCTATTGGGATGGCAAAAAACTCATTTCTAGAAATGGTAAAGTTTTTACAGCTCCAAGTTTTTTTACAAATAAATTCCCCTCTTACGAGCTTGATGGAGAACTCTGGAGTCAACGTGGTGAGTTCTCTCATATCGCTTCTATAGTAAACCGAAAACTTCCGCATGATGGTTGGAAGGAGTTGACTTATAATATTTTTGAAGTTCCAAATGCTAATGGTAATCTTCATCAAAGACTCAGGATAGTGAAAAAGTCAAAATATCTCAGAGTTGTGAAGCAGATAGAGGTAAAAAATAGAGCAGACCTGCAGAAGTTTTTAAAAAGCATAGAAGCAAAGGGTGGAGAGGGTGTTGTTGTTCGTGATGCAACATTACTTTACTATACGGGACGGACTCAAAATGCTCTCAAAGTGAAAAGCTACATCGATGAAGAGTGTGAAGTTATGAAGCATAACCAAGGAGAGGGAAAGTATGCTCAAATGCTTGGTTCCCTTACTTGTAAAATGAGTAATAAAAGAGTTATAAAGATAGGAACTGGCTTTAATCGTTCTCAAAGAGAAAATCCACCAGAAATAGGTGCTATAATTACCTTTAAGTATTACGGTTTAACATCAAAAGGAAATCCAAGATTTCCTGTATTTTTAAGAATTAGAAAATAGGAATAGTATGAACTACACAGATAATTTTAACCCAACACTCTCCAATGAAAGAGTCTTTAATGAGATTTTAGATGAGAAAAAATCTATTGGTTATTACGATTTAGTAACTCAAGATACAAGTGCATTTAAAGAGTATGCCGCAGGTGTTACACAAGAAAATATTGTTGTTGTTGGTATAGGTGGAAGTACCCTTGGAACATATGCTATTTATAAATTTTTAAAACACTCTAAAAATTTGAGTAAAAAGCTCTATTTCTTAGAAACAACAGATCCTATTGATATTCGCTCTAAAATAGAAGCGATAGACTTAGAATCTACACTTTTTATTGTTATTTCAAAGTCAGGGACTACAGTAGAGACAATCTCGATTTTTAAATATCTCCACTCTTTAGTAAAACTAGATAAAGAAAATACTCTTATTATTACAGAATCTGATTCAAAACTCAATGCCTATGCTAAAGCTAATAGTATGAAAACCTTTGAGATTCCAAAAGATGTTGGTGGGAGATTTTCTGTATTTTCAGCAGTAGGTCTACTTCCTCTTGCCATAGTAGGTTTAAATATTGATAATCTTTTAGAAGGTGCAAAAGAGATGCATGACTCATTTTTTACTAAAGGTGAGCAGTATAAAAAAATACTTAAAAAAGCACGTTTTTTTGTAGAGTATAAAAATAGTTTTAATATAAATGTAGTTTTCTCTTACTCTTCACGTTTAGAGGGTTTTAACAAGTGGTACATACAGCTTTGGGGGGAGTCACTTGGAAAGGTTGATATAAACTCTGCAAGACAAGGCTTAACTCCTATTGGAATTATCGGGCCAATAGACCAGCACTCTTTTTTACAACTTATAGTAGAAGGTCGCCGTGATAAAACAGTAACAGTCATAAAAGTAGATAATTTTGATGATGATCTTAAGATTCCTGCAGTGACACTAGAGGGACTAGAAGAGTTAAATTACCTCGATGACATAGAGTTCTCTTCACTCCTAAATAAGCAAGCAGATGCTACAATAGAGTCAATAAATAACCTTAATGACATTCCGTGTGATGTCATAACAATAGATGGAGTTTGTGAGAGTGCCATAGCAAGTCTAATGTATGAGTATGAGTTACTAACATCGGTTTGTGCGAAGTTTATGTACATTAATGCTTATGATCAACCAGGGGTTGAGAGTGGAAAAATTATTTTGAAAAAGAAGTTAAAAGGTTAAAAAAGTCAAATGAACCCTATATTAAAATTAATTGGTAGAGAAAAAGAGCTTTTTGTAAAAGATATACAGAGTAGTGAAAAAGAGCTCACCGCGAGTGTTTCAGCATCCTCTTTTTTAGTGATAGGTGGAGCAGGTTCAATTGGTCAAGCTGTTACAAAAGAGATATTTAAACGCCATCCAAAAAAACTCCATGTAGTAGATATTTCTGAAAATAATATGGTAGAACTAGTCCGTGATATTCGTAGTTCCTTTGGTTACATAGATGGGGAATTTGCTACTTTTGCACTAGATATTGGTTCATTAGAGTATGATGCTTTTATACAAAATGATGGTCAATATGACTATGTTTTAAATCTCTCTGCACTTAAACATGTAAGAAGTGAAAAAGACCCTTTTACTCTTATGCGAATGATTGAAACAAATATTTTTAATACGGATAAAACTCTTGAGCAATCCATAAAAAATGGTGTTGAAAAATACTTCTGTGTCTCAACTGATAAAGCTGCAAACCCTGTAAATATGATGGGTGCTAGTAAGAGAATTATGGAGATGTTCGTGAATCGTAAATCACTGGGTATTAAAGTTTCTATGGCAAGATTTGCCAATGTTGCATTTAGTGATGGCTCTCTACTGCATGGTTTTAACCAACGTATTCAAAAAAAACAACCTATTGTCGCTCCAAATGATATTAAGCGCTACTTTGTAACACCACAAGAGAGTGGTGAGCTCTGTTTGATGTCTTGTATATTTGGCGAAAATCGTGATATATTTTTTCCTAAACTCAGTGAAGATTTACATCTTATCTCCTTTGCCGATATTGCAGTAAAGTATCTTGAAAACTTAGGGTACGAACCTTATCTGTGTAAAGATGAAGATGAAGCAAGAGCATTAGTGCATACACTTCCTAGCCAAGGAAAATGGCCATGTCTTTTCACATCGAGTGATACTACGGGCGAGAAAGATTTTGAAGAATTTTTTACAGATGCTGAAGAGTTAGATATGGATAGATTTCAAAATCTTGGAGTTATTAAAAATAAAGTGAATTTTGATGAAGAGAAATTAAATCATTTTCAAAAGAGTATAAAAACCTTTAAACAGAATTTATCTTGGAAAAAAGAGGATATTGTCGGAGAGTTTTTCAGAATGATTCCTGATTTTGGACATAAAGAGACTGGTAAATATCTTGATGGGAAGATGTAAAGATGTATGACAATATTGTTTCATTTATACAAACACTTTATAAAACTAAAGAGTTTCTTCCTCTGCATGAACCTAGGTTTATAGGCAATGAAAAAAAATACCTAAACGAGTGCATTGATTCTACATTTGTTTCAAGTGTTGGAAAATTTGTTGATGAGTTTGAAGTGGAGTTTGCTCAAAAGGTAGGTAGTAAATATGCTATTGCCACAGTTAATGGAACTGCTGCTCTGCATGTGTCTTTAATTCTAGCTGGTGTACAAAAAGATGATGAAGTTATAACTCAGCCTCTTACTTTTATAGCAACTTGTAATGCCATAGAGTACATCGGTGCAAAGTCAATTTTTGTGGATGTTGATTTAGACACTATGGGACTCAGCCCAAAATCACTTTTAGGATTTTTAGAAAAAAATTGTGAAATAGTAGATAATCAGTGTCTGAATAAAATAACAAATAAAGTTATAAAAGCTTGTGTACCTATGCACACTTTTGGGCATCCATGTAAAATAGATGAGATAAAAAATATTTGTGATGCATGGCATATCGCTTTAGTGGAAGATGCTGCAGAGAGTTTAGGTTCGTACTATAAAGAGAAGCATACTGGAACTTTTGGAAAACTTGGTGCTTTTAGTTTTAATGGTAATAAAATTATCACTTCTGGTGGTGGTGGTGTTATAGTGACTGATGACGAAGAGCTTGCAAAACGAGCGAAGTATCTTACAACAACAGCAAAAATTCCTCATAAGTGGGAGTATGTTCATGATGAGATAGGCTATAACTACCGTATGCCAAATCTTAATGCAGCTCTATTAGTTGCACAGCTTGAACAACTCGATACGTTTGTAGAGTCAAAGAGAGATTTAGCTTTAAAGTATGAAAAGTTTTTTAAAGAGAGTGAAGAGCTAGAGTTTGTCAAAGAGCCTTTAAACTCTTCATCTAACTACTGGCTTCAAGCTGTAATCGTAAAAGATATATCTGAACGTGATAAGTTTTTAGAGTATACAAATAGTAATGGTGTAATGACAAGACCAATCTGGAGACTTATGAATGAGCTTGAGATGTTTAAAGACTCCGAGTGCACTTCTTTAGAAAATGCTAAATATCTAGAACAGAGAGTCGTAAATATAACTAGCAGTGTGAGAGTCTAATGGAGAAGATACTTCTAATTGGTGGCGGTGGACACTGTCATTCTGTTATAGATGTTATTGAGTTAGAAAAAAAGTATGAAATAGCTGGGATAGTAGATAAAAAAGAGCTACTTGGTGAAAAAATATTAGGCTATAGTGTGATTGCAAATGATGAAGAGTTAGCAGAGTTATTTAAAACTTACAAGAGAGCTGTGGTAACAGTTGGTCACTTGCACTCCAACGTGGTGAGACTCAAACTCTTTAGCATCTTAAAAGAGATAGGCTATGAGTTACCTATTATTAAGTCCCCTTTAGCCTATATTTCTCAACACTCTAATCTTGGGGAAGGTACAGTTATAATGCACCATGCATTAGTAAATTCAAATGTAAGTGTGGGTAAAAACTGTATAATAAACACAAAGGCTCTCCTAGAACATGATGTTGTTGTTGAAGATAATTGTCATATCTCAACTGCTTCGGTTGTAAATGGCGGAGTGTTAGTAAAAGAGGGAACTTTTTTTGGAAGTAATGCAGTGAGTAGAGAGTCCATAGAAGTTCAAGGTTTTGTAAAAGCGGGGAGTTTAGTAAAATGAGTGTGTTTATAATTGCTGAGGCTGGTGTGAACCATAACGGCTCTATAGAACTTGCAAAAAAACTTATAGATGTTGCTGTTGAAGCTGGTGTAGATGCCGTAAAGTTTCAAACTTTTAAAACAGAGAACCTTGTAAGTAAAAATGCTCAAAAAGCTCAGTATCAAAAAGAGAATATGGACAATCAAGATAGTTCTCAATATAACATGCTTAAAAAACTAGAGTTAGATACTCAGACACATCATGAACTCATTGAGTACTGTAACTCTCATAATATTATGTTTCTTTCTACTCCTTTTGACTTGGAAAGTATTGATTTACTTAATGAACTAAAATTACCAATCTTTAAAATTCCAAGTGGAGAGATTACAAATTTACCATATTTAAGAAAAATAGGTGCTCTTAAAAAAGAGGTTGTTCTCTCAACTGGTATGGCTCAAATGAATGAAATAGACGATGCCTTAAATGTTTTACTGAGTGCTGGAACTTTAAAAGAAAAAATTACTGTACTGCATGCAAATACAATGTACCCAACACCTATGGAAGATGTAAATTTAAGAGCAATGCAGAGTATTGGAACCACGTTCAACGTGGCTTATGGCTATAGTGACCATACTCTAGGTATTGAAGTAGATATTGCGGCTGTTGCGATGGGTGCTAGCTGTATTGAAAAACACTTTACACTTGATAAAACTATGCAGGGTCCAGACCATAAGGCATCTTTAGAACCAGATGAACTTATAGCAATGGTTCAAGGGATACGAAATATTGAACTTGCTCTTGGTGATGGAGTTAAGCAGCCTAGCAGAAGTGAAACACCAAATATTGCAGTTGCTCGTAAATCACTAGTAGCAAACTCTGATATAAAAAAGGGTGATATTTTTAGTGAAGAAAACTTAGCTATTAAAAGACCAGGTAATGGGATCAGTCCAATGAAATGGGATGCAATAATTGGAACTGTTGCAAGTAGAGACTATAACATGGACGAACTGATATGAGAAGAAAAATCTGTGTAGTAACTGGAACTCGTGCTGAGTATGGACTACTCTATTGGCTCATGAAAGAGATAGAAAATGATAGTGACTTAGAGCTTCAACTTATTGTAACGGGTGCACACTTGAGCCCTGAATTTGGATTGACATACAAGGTAATTGAAAAAGAGTTTAAGATAAACAAAAAAATAGAGATGCTTCTCTCTTCTGATACATCTATAGGTATCTCAAAGTCTATGGGACTTGCTCAAATATCTTTTGCAGAAGCTTATGAAGAACTAAAACCAGACCTATTGGTTGTTCTTGGAGATAGGTATGAGATATTTTCTGCGACATCTTCAGCTATGATAGCTCGTATCCCTATAGCACATCTTCATGGTGGAGAGACGACAGAGGGTGCATTTGATGAGGCTATAAGACATAGTATAACTAAAATGAGTCACTTACATTTTACAGCAACGAATGAGTATAAAAATCGAGTAATTCAGCTTGGTGAAAACCCAAATAGAGTCTTTAATGTTGGTGGACTTGGCTTAGATAATATTTTTAAACTTAAATTACTCTCTAAAGAGGAGTTTGAAACATCTATAGATTTTAAACTCAAACAAAAGAATATTATAGTTACTTTTCATCCAACTACGTTGGAGAACTTTAGTGCTCAAGAGCAATTTAGCAATCTACTTGAGGTAATTGATAGTTTAGAAGATACTTTGAGTATCTTTACCAAGGCCAATAGTGATACTGATGGTAGAGTTATTAATGCTATGATAGATGAGTATGTAAAGAAAAATAGTAATAGAGCCATCGCCTTTACATCCCTTGGACAGCTGCGCTACTTAAGTGCGCTACAGTATGTAGATGCAATGATTGGAAATAGTTCAAGTGGACTCATAGAAGCACCATCTTTTAAGATAGGGACTATTAATATTGGTGATAGACAAAAGGGTCGTTTGATGGCAAAAAGTGTTATAAATGCTAAGACCGATACAGACTCTATTAAAAATGCTTTTTCTCAGTTGTATAGTAGTGAGTTTATAGCCGTATTAGAAGATGTTCTAAACCCCTATGGTCGTGGTGGAGCAAGTGAAAAAATTAAGACAGTTATAAAAGATGTAGAGTTAGAAAATATACTCAAAAAATCTTTTTACGATATAAAGGTTCAAAATGACTGATTATAAAAAAGTTTTACTAAGTCCCTCTTCAACTATAAAAGAAGCACTAAGAGCTATAAATAGTGGTGCAATGCAGATAGCACTTGTTGTAGATAAAGATGAAAAACTA